>JGI24159J19872_10003371_pt1 | contig 19863 bp, 11 predicted proteins | sample Ectturendosymbi4_FD_19872 | JGI IMG/M metagenome (IMG submission 19872) | reverse complement strand
CATGTGCGCAAAGCTTCGCACCGTGGCAGCAAGCAACAATAGAGATCATGCTCACAATCTCTCTTACTATTGCTTGCTCGCGCTACATATATAATGGCTTTATTCTTCACGCACATCCCGTTCGTGGTGAATCACACAATCAACGCAACGCCACCGGAGAGATTGCAACAGTGGTGGAAATGTGTTCCAAAATAGTTCAGCAATCCCAGGTCTATTCAAGCATGTTGAGCTGAGTAACATTATCAGGGATATATATTAACTTACTTACAGAAGCAGCATAAATTTTGGCATCCTGCCTCTACCACAAAAATTGCTTTGAAACTGGAGCTTCAATAACATTATACCATATCAGAAACAAAGAATTATTTGCACATTTTCGCCAACAAGAAAAACTTCTACAGTGCAAAGACATCAAAAGACTTCTGCTGAAAATGAGAATGCCACAGTGCAGTATAGAGTAGAGATAGACCGATATATCGGCCCGGGCTGACACATAAGTGCCAAATGACATTAGATTTATTTCAGAAAATGCTTAGCCAATAATGCCATGGTTGACCATTTCCATTGGCAAGTATCTTTTTGATGTTCTAGAGCAGGGGTGGGAAACCCCTGGCACGCGAGCACTTCTATTTGGCATGTGAGCGAGGCCTCGGAAATGAGATCCTCCCCCCTTCAAATGAAGAAGTTAGTAACCAACAAGTCGCAGTGTTATCTGATGAAACTGGGTGTCTGTTTCTTCATTTTTGTTTGTTAACAATACGTTATTTAATTTAACCCTTATGTGCATTTGATGCCATATGGCTATACTGCAAAGAAATATATTATGACATGACAACTTAGTGAGTTCGCAACCTTAACAAATTTACTCAAAACGAGCGTAGTAGTCATTTGGCTTCACTCTTACCTAATATCATTCGTCTGCGCCATCATTTTTTCTTCATTCCAGCTTGGTTTATGAAGCTGTAGAGCACATGCTAGTTAGAATTGCTTGTTACTGTACTGTCATAGGTTGATAAGTTGCAGCAGATGAGTAAAAGGTTTTATTAAATTTAAATTATTGCAGTATTTTAGGCCTACCTCTTGTTTTTCAGTAAAGAACTTGATTACGTTTTTTTTTTTGCCCTTACAGATTGTGCATAGGACCATCAGCTAAGAAACATCGTTCAAGTGAAGATGTCAGAGTATTCCAAACATACTGGACTAAAAAATTTGGTGTGATTGAGAAAGGCAATAAAGCTCTACGTATTTTGTTTTGAAACAGTTGTTTGTAGAACATCTTCTGTAAAAAGGCACTTTGAAAGTGTTCATAATAACATAAACAATAAAACCGAGGAAAAAAGAGAAATAATTAGTAGCAAACTCAGCAAAACAAATAAACAAGCTGATAATTTTATGAACTTCATCTTGGGCAGGTCTAGCTCCAACTTAGTTGCTGCTAGTTTTGAAGTTTCAAAGGTCATTGCTCAACATGGAAAACCACTGAGCGATGGAGATTATATTAAAGAAGCTTGGTTAGAGTGTGCATCATTTCTTTTTGACAATTTTTCAGAAAAAGAAAAGATTATTCCGCGTATGAAAGATTGTCTCTGAGTAGGAATACAGTTAAGGATCGGATACTTAAGATGGAAAGTGATACTACTAAGCAGTTGACGCAAGATTTGTCTTCAAGCAAGTATTTTTCTATTTGTATTGATGAAAGCACTGATATTACATCATCAGCTAAGCTGGCAATATTTTCTCGATTTTGTAAAGGTGATGAAATATGTGAAGAGATGGTTGTCCTTCTTACATTACCTGAGCGTACTATCGGAGCCGAAATATGTAAGGCTGCTATAAACTAATTTTCTTCTCGTCAAATTGGCATTTCCAAAGTAGTGTCCATTACNACTGATGGCTCCCCAAGCATGACTGGTGAGAAGGCAGGTTTTGTAAGTTTGTTCACAAAAGAAGTTGGTCATCTAGTGATAGGTTTTCATTGCATCATACATGAAGAGGCATTATGCGCAAAAGCTAGCTTGAAGGAACTTCAGGAAGTGATGTAAACAGTTACCAAAGTTGTGAACTTCATTTCTGCTCTGGCATGACATAAAAGACAATTTGAAGTTTTTCTGAATGAGGTAAAATCTGTGTATAAAGGATTAAAAATGTACAACAATGTTCGATTGCTTAGCCGAGGTTTGGTTCATAAACGATTCATTGAATGCTTTTATGAGATAAAAATCTTCTTAAATGACCACCATATTTCTTACCAGGAATTGTCTGACTACAAGTGGGTTTCAAAACTGATGTTCTTTGCAGACTTTTGTGAACATCTGAATGAACTGAATGTTATATTGCAAGGTAGTGGTAAGGCACTTGATGTTACGTTTGGATACATAAAGGCTTTTGAAAAAAAACTAGAAGTCTTTAAGAAAGATATTGGGGATGAAAGATTTAAATACTTTTCAAACCTCAAGAGGCATATTAATGATCTCCAAAACGATGACAGAACAGATCTTCTAAGCCTTCAGAAGCTATTTTTAAACATTATCGTGTCAGCTGTTGGGCAGTTCTTCACAAGATTTTTAAAATTCAGAGAACTAGAAGAGACACCAAATTCATGAGGTTTCCAGACAGTATAAAAATGGAGGAACGAAACCTACAAAAGTTTTCATGGACAGACATGGATGAATTTGAAATGCAGTTGATTGAATTTCAGAGTAGCTCAATTTGGAAACAAAAGTTTATTGACCTTAGAGTTGACTTGGAAAACATTGAAAAAAAGCAATTATAGAAGGGAATATGAGAGAGAAGTGCAGAAAACAAACTACTGCGAGCTTGGAATGCCATTCCTGAAAAATTTTCGTGCTTAAAAAACTTGCAACAGCATTACTCTCCATGTTTTCATCTACATATGCTTGTGATCTTTGTTCTCAGTTATGAACTTTATTAAGTCTCGTAATAGGACTAGCCTGACCGATGACATTAGTAGTTCGTGCCTATCTCTGAAGGTCACAAAATATAAACCCAATGTAAAATCTCTGTCACCAGTAATGCAGCAGCAGAAGTCTCACTGATATAGCACAAGAAAAGTAATCAAAGCTTTTTGTCGGACTGATATTTCCTTTGAAAAGTAACTTAAGTCTTGTTTAAAACGTTCACTGTGCATGTTTTGTTTTGAAAGAGGCAAAGCATTGTTTTTGTTTGGGTGTTGTTTTCAAGGTGAATAACTGTAAATTTGGTTATATTGTGTTTTCACCGTTTGGGTGAATTTGTGTCATTTCTTCAAGGCTCTTCACATACACCTTTAAGGATGTCAAGTGGTATGTTCTCACAAATTCTTATTGACAATCGGAAGAATTTTGTCATTGATTTAGCTGATTTCGGCACGCAAACCGAAAAAGGTTGCCCGCCCCTATTCTAGAGGAATTGAACCGTACCATAAGTTTACTGGGAATGTAATTTGTTTTTTACAGAAGTGAAGGTTAGACTTCTCTGGCATGGATTTTCCTCGTGTGGCAGTGGTGCTGCCTTGTTCTTACAATTTTGGCAAGTTTTTGCTGCTAAAAGTTTTTCAGTTGTCGATTTTGCAAGGATGGATATATTTCACATTATATTGATAATGCTTGACTATACAACAATCAATATGTTATATTTCGCACAATTTTCTAATATATTTTAACATTTTCACATAATGGCTTCTTGTGGGCATTAGGCTTGTTCGCAGGTCTCAGACAAGGAAAGGTGTGTTAAAGGAATTTGCTTTTTCTTCAATACAATGTGCTTAATTTATGAAACACTACAAATTTGTAAATAACTCACTAAAAACTTGTTTATCATTCAATTTTGATAAATGTTGACATAGAACAAGATTCTATTTGAATAAGATTTTAGGACTAAGGATGTGTAGAGTCTTGTGAAATTGATTGAAACCTATAAAAACATATTGATACGTTTGACTAAGCTGCTTTTGTCGAAACTAATTACTTTGAACACAGATATGTGCAAGTCTGAATCATTGCAAGTTATGAAAGCAAAACTTGATTCCTTAGAAACTTACAGCAAACCTAGAACTTTCACTTGCACTCAATTTAGCAATGCTTTTTGGTGTTGTTGGATTATAATTAATCATTATATTAGGCTGATAAGTAACTTTGTTCTTTCTGATGCACAAGTTTTTGTCAAAACTTCTCTAAACACTGGCAAATGTTCTTGCAATGCAAAAAAGGTTGTTTTTTTCATTCTGCTTATTTAAATAGCATTTTAGTTTTTCACTTAACACCAGAGATATTATGCAGTTTTGTTGGTAAGGTCTCAAAGCATGTTAAGAAAAATAAAATCAATATATATTGCCACATAAGCCTACTGCAAATATTGCTAGATGGTAATTATTTCTTTGATCTAAACATCAACTTTACAAACACTTTTTTAAATATATCATTTTAAGTTTTGCTTTTGTGCTGGCAAAATCTATACTGATCTGAGTGGTTGTTCTTGCAAGTATGTATATATCCAAACTGATAAAAACTATTATTAACATTTTAACCAAGTTTTTTTAAGGCGTTTTAGGGACCCAAATCGGGTCCCTAGAATCAGAAATCGGGTCCCTACAGACCCATACGGGGTACCTAACATTTTCCTTAAAAAAAAATGTTTTAACAATATCACAATAGTCAATAGTTACCTCAGTCAACAGCAGAAATTTGTTTGAAAAAGATGAACATATAGAGCAAAAAAAATTTTTTTAATTTGGGACAAGAACTAATTCACCATTATTGTAGATACTTCCATATCATTTTACGAGTCATGTATGGTAAACTCTGCTAATTGTTATTCACCATCCCACTAACTTTAAAAAATAATCTAAACTATATCCTACTCCCATTCTCTAATCAGACAATATTCGGTCAGCACACAGCTCATTTTATGTACCATGGTCAAACCGTTTAAATAATTTAAATAACTTTATTGATAGCACAGCATAAAATATTTATGGTTATTGAAAAAATCTAGGAAATAAGTGATCATGATTTTCTGTTAACACAATGTCATGTTTAGGAGTTAAACTGAAGTTCAATGCAGTAACAACCTTGTCAGAAAACACTTGTAGCTTCATACAAGATCATTTTTGCAATTGATGCAAGGGCTCTGACTTGCTTTCTTTGCAAAAACACCCACTTTTAACACCCAAAGCTTCACAAAATCATAATCTTAACCACCACATAAACATACATATAAGGTCAAGGGTGTCTGTAAAGTCTGGGTACATGGTAAAAGACACATAAAGTCTGGGACAATCCTTCTCGTCCACTCAACAGTACCAAATTAACTTGATTCATTAATTCTTTGGACAGAGCCATCATCATTTAAATACACCTATGGGGAGGAAAAATAACCTAAACAAAATAGATAGTGAAAACCCCCATGTACCCAGACTTCGTGGACACCTTGTACTTCAAACATGTGATCATCAGATTCTGCTTTGTTCTCAATACTTTAAGTCAGGGCTGGCCAACAGGCAATCAACTGGACAATTGCTAAGTCTCAGCTAGTCAATCGCACCTGATTTTGCCTTGAATTGACAAGATACCTAAAAAGAACATTTATCAATCAATATTCTTTCTTATCGCATTTTATGACATTTTCTACTTGTGACTTTATTGCCGACAGGTTGATCACGAGTTATCAAGAAATTTTCTAGTCGATCTAGTAGAAGACAAGTTGGCCACCACTGCTCGAAGTCATCATCACATCCTTCTGCATCCACTATCCTAGTCTACTGTTTTAGAATTAAATATTTATCTTTGATTGTAGCTCAGGCTCGTATCTAGTGCTTTTATGTTGTATATGAAGCATTCCAACCATAGGTGCTAAGAGTAAAGTTTCTACAGGAGTGCAAAATCCATGACGTCACAAAATATGACACCAAAACCTGCGTAACACCTTTGGAGCTGGCTGAGTTTCGGTTTAAAAGGTATAATTTGCCCATATTAGCCAAGTCTTTGCAACTCTATAACTTGCCAGTTGATTGTGCTATCTAAGAAAGCTGTTCAAACCCTCAAAATACTTGGCAAGTCATATAGCTTATATTGAAAATAAGTTTTTAGGTTTTGGGTTTTCAGGTTTTTTGTGGGTGACGTTATAAGTAGGGTAGGTTTAGGCCTTTTGGCCCAGGTTATCAGGCTGTGGGCCCCAACCGCAAGAGGGAAGTATTTCGCAAAAGGTTTTAGTGGAAACTAGCCTAAAATCTAAGTCTTTTGAGCCTTTCATTTGCTTTCCAACGCTTTTGGTTCAAAAGTTACAGCCAAAAAAACATAAAATTGATAAATTTACCAAAAATTGATGATTTTATTCTAACGTTTAGTGGCAGATGTGATGACCGCTGTTTTTTTTCAGTCATAGATCAACACGCAAAAACCTTAAGTCATTTCAGTCATGATGTTTGAAAATATGGGCTACAAAGCAGTGCTATGGCAAGTTGTGATGCAACTGTGAGACAAATGACTGAAATGTTTCAGTGTCCAAAATGTCCCAGCAAAAAATGACCAATATGTTTCAGCAAAACAGGACGACCAGAGTGTCTTTTCGCTGCCTCCCAGCCTTACGTGTCCGTATTGAGAAGTTTACTAATGCGGTCAAAAATGAAATTGTTGCAATATAATGTGTGAAGAAGCCATCATTCATACACAAATTTTCAGAATCACATCTTAATCAAGATTCAAGTTCATTATCTTTCCAGATGACTCAGTTACGAAACAGAAACAATAATGATGGCCATCGCATAACAAGGAACCAATTGTCAGTGGAAATCAGAGTAATGAAAACACAATGGCAAAATAAATGGTGGAAACTCGAGTGTCACATAGGATTGGTGAGGTACCTTGGCGGTCAGTATCTAGTCAACCAAACTCATTTATCACTTTTTGCATAGTGTCAAAAAAATAGTTGGAAATCAATACAAAAACAAACAAACACAGAACATGGTAAAGTAAATTTACAGATGAATAGAGCATGCTTATGTACACANAAGAGTGGGTCAAATTTAGTTTTAAGGAAATTTGGTGTGAACAAAAAATATGTTTAAACAATGTATGAAAAGTAAATAAGTCAATGATAATTAAGCAAGACAATACAAAAAGCTAAGGATCATACAATGATGTCGAAAACAATTGGATGTGCACAGGAAAGACAAAAGGCAAAAAAGTAAATATATATATACACAAAGAACAGACAACATTACATTAGTCAAATTACTGAAATTCTCAGTGTTTATTTCTTGATAAATGAAATATTGCTAAAATATATAATTATGTATCTTTTTCATGTAGGAGGTGTTTCTTCAGTTTCCATTTGAAGGTAAAAGTGGTAGAAGATTTAATATAGTCTGGTATTGTAGACCATATACACTTTTGGGCCAACAAATGTAAAGGAACATTTTCCTGAAGAAGAGTTGACTCTAGGTTAAAACACATTGTTAGAAGTGGATAGTCTTGTGGGGTAAGGATGAATTGAGCTGACTGGAATAAAATCATAAAAATGGTTTGGAAGCTATTTGTTGTAACAAGAGTGCATAAATTTGCCTACTGATAAGGTATAAAGTTTGGGAAGGCATAAAATGTTAAGTGCTGGAAAGATTCTTCCTGAGATGTCTCCTTAGTTGGTCTCATTAGTTTCATAGCTTTATTTTGGAGATTAATGAGGGTCTGAATTGTTGCGATTGAAGCATGTCCCCAATTGAGAATTGAGTAAGACAGGGTTGAATTAATGAATTTATAGACAGCTTTCAATACAGAGTGTTGTGTAATGTTTAAGATTAGAAAAAACTCCACAAGCTCCCTGATCATTGTGTTTTTATCTTTTTTAAATGGTTTCCAGCTTAGCTTATTGTCAAGATCCTGTGTAGCCTACCCAATAGATTCTGTGTAGCTTAACCAATGGACCTTAACAAAAGGTAGTGTTTATTTTGTGCCAGCACATCCACCTGCAATGGCAAAAGCTCTGCTGGGGCTATTTTGGCAATTAAACCATATCCAGCTTTGCACAATAATGTTGAGTTGGTGGCACTAGCAGTATAGCAAATCTGTTGCATTGGCCTTGCTAACAAAGATTGCACTTTAGATGAGAACGCCTTTTATGTACTGTTGCAACCTCTCCACTGGTATTGTGTTGAATCCAGACATGGGGTAATCGTAATTGTCAATCGTAATCGATCACAATCGATTACAGTTTTTTGAGTAATCGTAATCGATTGAATTGACCAAAAATGAAATGTAATCACTGCCAATTTGATCGTAATCTACGATTACATTCACGATTAAACTTGGATGTCTTCACCCTACATCACTGTGCGCTGAACGGCAGTTGTGGCGGCTGGGTTTCCTCCTTTATCATCGTTTATTATGGTTATGTTTCAGGAGAGGCCATTAGCTCGTCTATGCGCATTAAATCCAGACACTCCAGGGACAAAGGGACAAACAGTGTTTGTAGGGAATTCTCGCTTTGATGCAGCTACCCTTCTTGTTGGCCGCCAGAAGCAACGTAGTGAGTCTGATTAGACGTAGCAACAAAAAGAAGAGCTTTACTTAAAAACGGGTTGACACTTCAGCAACAGAATAGCGGGACATTACGAGGGGAGGTGTTGGTTTCATTTATATATAGAATCAGAGTGAACTTATGAATGTAAGCGCTGGAGTAGGCTATGTATATAAATTAGTGTAGTAATTTCTATACAGTAAATTAATTTTTTTCAGAGGAATAAGCTACGTTATTCCAAGTTGAAAGTACTTTTCCACAACACTGATAACTAGCACCAGATAGGCCTACTGCTAAAAAACTCAATGAAACCAGTGAGGTTTTGTTTACCATTGACATTTGGTCCAATAGACAGATGTGCAGCTATATTGGCATCACTGTTCATTTTATTAAAATATTTCCAAGTAAAAGCTGCACAATGCTATGCTGGCTTGTAGATGATCATAACCTGCAGTTAGAAGAAATAGTCAGCAATTTTGAAATGATCAACGAACAATTTTTCAACGTTGCTGGACAATGTTCAAGCCTGATGGATGTCGTTTGATTGTTAAAGATTTGAAGCCTTGATGTTTATCAACTGTAACAAAGATTTTAAGCATTGATCATTTTTGTTTAATTAACATTTAAAGTGTTTGTGGAAGTGGAGTAACTGACGGGAGGGATGAGGGGCGATTTGACTATGCTGGCCAGATAAATGTAAAAACCATGCCCTTGCTTAGCTTATGTTTCAGTTTTATTCTTTTGGTTTTCAGTAGGTTGTCATCCGTTTGCGTTTTTCAGATATTTTCTGTTGATTTGGGGTTTTAGTATAGCCATCCACACTCAGATTCTTCATTGTTTCTCAAGTTTTTTCTCTGAGTGTTGACTTGTAGGTCACCTACAGAAGCCAGTTGGCCTTTTTCAGCTACGTTTTCCTCTAGCTGAAGCCTCTGGTCCAACCACTGGCTTGTTGACTGCATGAACATCTCATTAAACAATTTTTTTTTCCAGTGCTTTATCCTTACAGATTAGTAATTTTGTTTATTGCATTCATTATTATCGCATGTTGTCTGAAAATATACTTACATCTAATCATGCAAATGGGGTTTGTTTTCGTTCTGAAGATATTTCAAGACAAATGTAATCGTGATTACTTTCAATGTGATCGATTATACATTGTGATATTGTTTATTCGTAATCGTTATCGAGCAGGTTGCAAGTAATCGTAATCAATTACATTTGTGGTGTAATCGTCCCATGTCTGGTTGAATGTGCGATAGTCTTCGCGCGCATCCACAAACGGAATGTGCGCGAAGAATAACACCCATATATATGTGGTGCAAACAAGCAATAATAGAGTGATTGCGGTGTATGACTCTATTGTTGCCTGCTGCCACAGGATGAAGCTTTGTGCACTTGCCACTCGGGCTTTCCAATCACAACAAAATGGTCCTGTGACCAGGATGTGAAGGTTGTGCCAGGTGCTACCTTCACAAAAAGAACGTGTGATCAGTGCAGTTCATTGTAAAAACAAGGGCATGTTGTTGCAACCCCTCCACTGGTGTTGCGTTGAATGTGCGATTCGTCACAAACACGATGTGTGCGAAGAATAACACCCATATATGTGGCGCGAACAAGCAATAATAGAGTGATTGTGGCGCATGATCTTTATTGTTGCATGCTGTCCCAGTGTGAAGCTTTGCGCACTTGCCACTCGGGCTTTCCGATCACAAACAATACTTTGTTAAAAAATTTCGACAACCAGACACAGTTTTACATTTTGGGTTAGGGTTTCAGGTCACATGACAAGGGACAATATGCAAATCCAAGTGTATCATCCTTATCACATGACCAATCAGATTCAGCTAATGGAAAAGAGCTCAGTAGTGGTTTTGCCACTGGCAGCAAAATAGACATTGCCTTGAAAAATCTGCAATCAATTTGAATCATATAATTTTTTCAATCAAGGTTTAAAAATGATATTTTTCAAAACTTTTAATCTAAACTAGATTTCAAAAAAATTTCAGCAGAAGACATGCTTACTCATTATGTTCCTTGCAAATTTCCTTGGTTTAAATACCATGAAAGTAAAACCTTTTGTTTTTCTATGTGTTGGGAAGCAAATGTTGTGCTGTTAAAAGTCGTCTAAAATTAACATCTTTTTACTACAGTAAAAAAATTTTAATTGCTATTTGTTTCTAGTTATCTCCGTTAACTGTTTAGTTTTTATATGCAGCAAAGCAAGCAATAACGTAAACTGGGCTATATGAAAAGTTTATTTACATGTGCAGTGGAAGACAAGAGCTCTTCTGTGGCTTTTCAATCTATCAATGTTGATCATAAATGGCTTTTTCATGCACCAACAAGGTCATCCACATCAGAATCTCAGATTAATTATGTTCTGTACTTAGCCTAGACCACTGTATGATCACAGCAAAATAACAAATTATGGGCAACTCAAATAAAAAAGTCATGCATTTTAGCATCACTTCATTCTATTTGAATAAACTGGAAATTGTTAAGGTAGTGTCTATTTTGCCACGAATGGCAAAAGCTCTGCTGGGGCTATTTTGCCATTTGAACCGTGGTCCGTATCCAGATTTTGTCCATATATAATACTGAGTTTGTGACACTAGACTAGCAGCACAATCAGCGAACCTGGTCAAGTTGGAAGTGTCTGTTCCTGCTGTGCAACTGGTCATCAGTTCAGCTGGCAGCATTGTTTTTTTGTAGTGTTTATTTTGTTGACAGCAGCAAAACCTCTGCTGGGAATGTTTTGCCATTCATTCAAACCCATTTGAACCTCTTCAAACCGTATCCACTTTTGTCCAGATGTAATGCTGGAGTCCGTCACACTATGGCACGATGAATTTAGTTGAGAGGACGTATCTATGCTTGCTGTAAATTGGGAGTGGATGATGGTTAGGCTATCACCATTGTTGCTTTCACTTTTATAGAAAAGGTTGCACTTTTGATCAGAACAGTTTTTATTAGTTTTTAAAAAGTTTCAAAAACTTTTGGGTTTATGNGTATGGTTTAGAGTTTAAAAGGATTTAGATTCAGCGTTTAAGGCAGCTATGTCCAACATGTGGCAGAGTCAAAAGGTTTTGTGCAACCCAGTTTAGGTTTTCACTGTAGTGTAAATAGCCTACATATTGACAGCTTCTCCTTATTTTGATAAATATCTGTTTTCACTTGAGTAATTTCACTCTCTACAGTGATTTTGCAATATTTCTCAACCCCGATAGAAAGCGCTCTACAGACGTGGTTGTGCAACATCATTTTCATAATTTTGCAAACACTTATTCTATAATATGATATGGGCTATGGCAAACCATTGTGCTCTTGTATTGTGTGATTTATGCCTGTGATATGGACCACAAGTCTCCAATGAAGAAATATTATTATTAATTTTATGTACATTTGGATAAACAGAATTCCTATCTTTTATGACTAACGTTTGCTTATTATTGTTCCACAAGTCGTGCTTTTACATCATGATCATCACGTGTGCCATCACATCATTGCACGATGAGGAAGCGATTGTGATGTGATAAATACCAGAGATGAAGGGATTTAGGTTTGGATAACACTAAACGGAAGGCCGGGCGGACTGGAGGGCCGTGTTACCAAATGAAAAACTTGAATTTTCTACAGGCTGCCTGCCGCACAGAAGGGCAGGACGACAGGCTGCACTACAGGACGGGCCAGTGGGCTGCACATTTAAACTTGGTTGCGGAAAAGGATGGGTCAGAGGGCTGCTCTTTTCTGCAGCCTGCCCTGCTCTTTTCCGCAGCCCGCCGGACTGCCCTTCTGTGCAGCCTGCCAGCCCACCGAAAATTCACGTTTTTCATTTGGAAACACGGCCTTCCAGCCCGCCCGGCAGCCCTCCAATTAGTGTTATCCTTAGGTTTTTCGAATCCAAAAGCCTAATCAGATAATTTCATTTCAAAATCCAATCCAAATCTGATAAACTGACAGTTTCAAAATCTAAAAGTCTTGTTTAAATCCAAAATTCCATCAACAATCATGTTCTACAAGCAAAATAATTAACAGTAAAAGCAAAATAAATTGATCAATTATTTGATCAATTTATTTTGCCTTAATTATTTCTATACTTAATATTTTTAATCATGTTCACTAAGATTTCGTTTCCTTGTATTGCGCGATGGCTCTTTGTATAGTATTTGTTTAAAAGCCGAGTCATATGAAACAATAAATAAATCAATCAATCCAAAGCAGTGTTTGCTTCATGAGGCTAAAAAGACAATACAAATTACAAGATATACCTTGGAAACTAACTCTAAAGTTAACTTAATTAAACTTATGCTCTACTCTATTTTTCGCTCATAGCACTATAATAGTGGACATTTGATTTTGAAGACTTCAAGGCAAGCTATATATGAGCACCAAATTCAATGAAAAGCTCAGTTATAAAGTGTAACTAACATTATCTATCTCTAAGACAGCAAATCGGACAAACAAACCACCAGGTACAAAATACAACACAAGCGAATCATTCACACAACTGTAGGCTACACATACATAAAACATTATAACGATCATGGATCAAGAAAAGGGACGGAATCAATAAAACTCACACAAATTCCTTAACTTTGATGACGTGATACATAACAGAGCAGGCTTGTGCCTTGCATCAGCAGATAGTATCGTGATCCAAGTACAGAACACACATGATGTGCAATTTCGACGGATGTGAGAAACTCCACTAAGGCAAACTTACAGTTATGCAGCAGAGGTGTTGCGGACTCTGTTTTTTTTTACTCCTAATCCGATCCTGCATGGTAAATTTTCAGTCCGACTCCGCTACTACCATGCTGCAAGTTATCCGATTCCTGTTTGACTTCGCATCAATGAAAGTCATGCATATTCCACATAATATCAACTAAGTGAGCACCATTTTATCTACCTCACTGTAAACACTCCTCTCACAAATTGTTAAATGCCTAACTTAAATTGATGGCAGTGTCTATTTTGCCGCCAAGATGCCGGCGGCAACAGGCTTGGCAGAAACAAAGTAAACATAAAAGATAAACCCTAAGCCTAACCTTAGCCTTAACCCTAACTGTAGCACTAACGCTAGCCCAAAAGCTAACCCCATCGCTAACCCAAACGCTAAGCCTAACACCTAAGTGTAAACTTTGGAAAGTCCTTAAAAAAGTAACAAAAAAAGTTGTCAAGATGAGAGTCGAACTGAAAAGCAATGGCATACCAGACGTGAAGCATGACCTCTATCAGAGATGAGCACGGATCAGGACTAGATCGGACTGAAGTGAATTTTGGCAGGATCAGGATTGGATCGGACTGCAATTTTTCAGAAAATTGGCAGATCAGGACTGGATTAGACTAAGAAATTTTTTGTTGTTTCGATGTGATTATTCTGAACATATCAAAAATTTTAGTTGTGATTCGATTTCACAGATTTGTTAAATGGCAGTGTATATTTTGCCATCATTGGCAAAAGCTCTCCTGAGACTTTTTTGCAATTCGAACTGTATCCACCTTTGTCCACACATAACGTTGAGTTCTAGTAGCAACGTGAACATAGTTGAATGGTTAGGTTAGTGTCTATACCTGCTGTGCGAGTGTTCGTTGGTTCTCCTCTCAGTTTCCTTTGGCTTAGCTTGTAGGGATCACACCTTTGATGGGAATGTTTTTATGTAGGCTACTTTTACAAAAAGTTTATGGTTTAGGGCAGTGGTTTTCAACCTGGGGTCGTTTTCGTTTTTTCCAGGGGACGCGAGAAGCTTCTAATAAATCAGTATATTCATAATGAATTTCGATTTTTATATTTCGTTCATGGAACCACCTTTTGTCGTAGCCAAAATAATAGGATTAGGCCTACCTGGCAGTATTGCTGGCAATAATTTTGTTCGGGAGGGGCCAGTCAATGACGTCTTGAGTCACTGACGTCTTCTTGAGACTGAGTCCGACAGTTACTTACGTTTATTTCAGGCTTGTCCAACCCAAATGGCTTACTGAGTCAAAAAGTATGTTAGTGTCTTAACCAGGTCCGCACATTAAATGACATATTATTGAGGGCCGCACATTGAATGGCTTACTTTGATTTTAGCAAACTAAATTTTGCTTAACTAGTGTACTGAAGCTGTTCGAATCCTAACTGCAATAGTAACAGACGTAATAAAGTGGCACTGAGGTCCACCTGCATGAAAAATGTCCAGTTCAAGTTTATGAAAACAAGGACAGGAAGTCAGTACATAAGATACTTTTACTACAGCGAAAACCTAAACCAGGCAGCTCAAAATCCTCGACCACGGGCTGAACTTAGCTGGTTTATTTTCTAAACCAACTGAAAATTGATACAAAGCACTAACATACATCTGAGCAAGTTTGTTTCGGTCAAAGGTAAGGACATTGCCTGTTCGTTCTCATTTTCTCCGCGCTGTGGTTTCCTGACAAATATGATAGCCAACTTTTCCATCCAATATTGTTTTAAGTGTGATTACAACCATTACAGTTCTGTTGCGTTCGGCAACGCACGAATAACTTTTTGACCTAAGAATACGCTGTGCTTGTAAATTAGGCGATCTGATTGCGGTAGCTAACTTGGGAGTTATTCTAGTTTTGAATTGGTCGTGCTGTGGAGTTATCTGTATATGGCATGGGCGGGTCTCCCTCACTGATGCTGTCATGTGTATGAATTTAACAAAGGAGTTTTTGTTAGGCATAGTGATATCGTACAGTATTTTTTAGTTATTGCGATTTTCGATTGTGCAAACACAACTACATTTCATATGTATGACTAGAAAATTTCGGAAGGTTGTCGATAGGTCAAATTAAGTTTCAAAATGGGTCGCTGCTTGCAAAATTTGCAAAACCACTGGTTTTGGCCTAAACATTAGGGGGTAGGTTTAGGGATTGGGTTTCAGGTTTTGACTATAGGTCTAACTTTGGGTTTAGGTTTGGGTTTACAGTTTGGTTTTAGGTTTAGGGTTTTAGGTCATGCCACAAGGATCATATGCTCATCCAAGTGTATCATACTTCTCATATGACCAATCCGACCAATCAGAGTATTCCTAATGTCAAAATAACTACAGCAGTGCTTTAGCCTTTGATGGCAAAATAGACACTGTCTTTTCAAGTTTTGGAAATGCCAAAAGGCTGTGTCTATTTTGCCTCATGAGGCAAAAGCACTGCTGGAACAATTTTGCCTTAAACCAATCATATTTGGCTAAAGGCAAAATAGCTCCAGTACTGGTTTTCCCTCATGAGGCAAAACAAAAATACACGATTTTACGTGGGCAGATCATGACTGGATCGGACTGGTGATTGTGAAAAATGTTGCGGATCAGGACTGGATCGGATTCAATTTTATCAGATTAAGACTGGAATCGGACCGAAAAATTTCACAGTCCGCTCATTTCTGACCGCTATGCTATGAGTAGCACACCGATTGCATGACAAACTCACCTTTTCATTCGAAACCGAATGTTAGACTGGCGGCACAATAGCTCCAGCCATACTGTTGCCGCTAGAATCTTGGTGGTAAAATAGACACTACCTAAATTGATATCAAAACATATGAAGCATTCATGTAGGCCAGGGGTCTCTATCCTATGTGGCCAGCAGACCAAATACAAGTCCAACCCACAAAAGCATTTCATTCGGCCTGGTAAGACATTTAGTCAATAATGAAATTATGATATATCAACAAAGCATTTGTTAATTTAGAATGAAACATATCCCAAAACAATGACATATAATCAATGTACAATCATCGCTGGTGAATGAGTAGCCTGAACAAAGTCTTGCCAAATGTCACCTTTCCCACCAGCATAAGGCTTTTCTGACAGATTTCCATCCTTTAGCAGCTTAAACACAGAGTTTTGTTCTGCCATATAAACTATTTGAGACTATTAGATTAGGAGCGTAACATTGCATTATACAGTTAGGCTGCTGTATAATGCAATGTTACGCTTAGGCCTACATAGTGCTGTACAGTAGCCTACCTGAACTATTCAGCACTTCCTGGTGGAAAAATTAGTCTAAAAATGTCTTAAAAATGCAATCCCAATGAAACTAATGCAAGAATCTTATGTATATACGGAGGGCATATAAACTTTTATTGGAAAATCACAATTAAAACACAACAGTCAATCCAAAATGCATGGGATTGTTAATAGTAATTAAAAAACGGCATAGTTTAATCTGTCATTACACTGCCATATCATGCAGCCATGAATAGAGCCTGTGCGTAAACCACTCATGCATTGAAACTGCGTAGTGTACTTTTCTGTCATTGCGTGGTACACTCTGGAAGACTTGCTAAATTATAGTAACTATACCAGGTTATACTTAATTCGTAATTACAGGCACAGCTGAGTCTCACAAACCATTCTTCATGAGCAAATTACAAAATCCAAATCCAGTCTGTATCCAGTTCTTGTTAAGAAAACCTGAATCCGGATCCGGCCGGACGCCGCCGGAGTCCGGTCAAAACAATCCAAAATCCAGTCCATGCACACCTCTGTTATGCAGAAATTCACAGCAGATATGAACATTGGACTGGATCCGAACTACGGCAAATTTGGTTGAATTTGAATTGGACCCCGATTGTAAATCATTTTAAAATTTAGGATCCGGACCGGATTTGGACTGAGTTAATGGAAAATAAATACGGCATTTTTGTTGTGAAACTGCTGCATTTATCGATATTTTTGGGCTTAATTTGGAATTGGACTTTATGTTTGAAGATTTTTTTGGACCTTGGTTGTATTTGGACTGACTTTTAAAAAATCTGGACTGGACCTGGATCGCAAAATTTGACAGTCCACTCATCTCTGATTCACAGCCCCGCAACAGGGCTGAAGGTTGCAAAGAAGTTCAAAACAAAATTACCAAATCCAATCCGGTTAAAGCAGAATTTATAAAATCCAACCCCAATCCATCACAATATTAAAAATCTGCTGGATTCAAATCCTAATCCATGATGATCTCTCATAAATACGGTGTGTCAGAGATGAGCATTGGACTGGACTTACGTTGGACTGAATCCGGTGTCATGCGAAATTTCTGACCTCTGCGAAATTTCTGATCTGTTATTGTTTGTCAGTTATTTTGCTTCTCAGAATAAATAAATCAAGTTTGGCAATTACTTTTTTGATGTGCGTTGTGTAAATTAAAACATTTTGGTTAGATGTCAGATATCATAACAAGCTACAGTACGGGAACAACTTAAACCACCGAAAATTTTTGGACTTAATCTTTGACCTCAATTTTTTTTTCTTTCTCACTCTAACACAAATCCTAACCCGACACACTGACCTTAACACGAATCCCTAAGCCCTAATCATCAGTTTTCTCAGCGAATTTGATATGCATAATATTACTCTGTGCATGCGCACATGGCGTTAAGTCAGAAATTTCGCTTGACACCGGCCTGTGACGAATTTAGTTGGTTTTGGCTTGGACCGGACTGTAAATTGCATTATAAATAAAGATTCTGTTTCAATAAGGACTGTGAATGCGTAATTTTACGTGAAATCGATTTCCTATTAAAAATTTGTTGATCGATTCTTTGCTTACACCTATCGTGGAAAATACAGATTTGAATAGAGATATGTGCAAGTTTGAATCATCGCTAAAAGATGAAAGCAGATGACAGTCGACTGATTCCTCGAAAGCATATAGAAACACTAGTGCTTATAAGTGTTGCTTCATGAATTTAGGCTCCGGACTTGATTTGTTTTGTGTCAATAGCAAAGAATTGCGTAATTTTGTCGTTGAAAAGCTGTATTTGGTTAATTTTTGGGACTTTGTTTGAACATGAAATTGGAATTTTTTCTACTAGACTATGATTGGACTTGGACGTATTTTTAAAATTCCGGATTGGATCTGGAACGTAAAAAATAACAGCCCGCTCATCTCTGTGGTGTGTCTAACAACCACTGTTGCTAGTTTGGCTTGTTTGACAACCAGTAAAACAGAGGTGGCCGGAGTCACTTTTTCAGACTCTGACTCCGCTCCTGTCCAAAATTTTTCCTGTCTTCACAAATTTTCTATAGTGCACCCGGAAAAAAACACAGAATCCTGCCGGAGTCGACTTCGAATCCATGGCCACCAGTGAAAATCTGTGTGCAGTGAAAATCAAGGTCGCTTGTCTTACAACCAGTGTTGCTTGCTACTTTGGCTTTTGGCCTTTTCTAATTCCTTGGGAATTTTTCAATTTAGGAAAAAAGGCCTAATGAAATATTGGCTTTTTTGACGAATTCAATTCTTACGTGGGTTTGGCTGATTTCTGGAAACTGGCAGATATCTAGCCACTGTTTCTGGACACAGAATGATAAATTTTCATTGGCAACTCTGCACTAGAAGTTTGTAATTTTTATTATGCCTACTGCTGTTCCATGATTTTAGTTTTGCTGTTTCAGCCTTTCAGATTAGCTTATTTCTTAGCAAGACCAAAATTTTAGGCGTTTATTAATGGAGTAAGCTTTATTCTGTATATGTATATACCAGTGGTGGGCAATTAATTTGGTCCGGGGGCCACTTTGATAAGGCCGCATCTAGCAGAGGGCTGTAACGTCTAATGGAAATACTGTAAAAGCAAGTCTTGGTTAACCTCAGCACTAACATTTACTGTGATTTGGACATATGTCCTGAATGCTTCCGCAGGCAACTGAAAACGCTGTGGCGGGCCACGTTTGGCCCCTCGGGCCGCTGTTTGCCCACCCCTGGTATATACCATGGGTTCTTAACCTATGGGTAATTACCCACATGTGGGTAATAATAATAGGGCAGCAGGTGGGTAATTAGTTTACCCGAACCTAAATAGTTTGATTATAGATGTAACAATGTTGCAGGTGCTCTTCTCTTTTTTTAAGTTTTGTTATTGTAATTTGCTTTCATTTTAGCTTTTTACGATTTCTCCTAGTAATCTAATATTTTCAGACTTGCTTCCACATAGTGGTATTTATTGTCTCGTGTTGTAACCAAAGTTTTGTGACGTAACAGTTAGATTTTTCGTGTTGCTATCCTGGCTCGTCTAGCTAGATCAGAGGTTCCCAAACTGTGGGCCATGGCCCAGTACTAGGCCACCAAGACATTTTCAATGGGCCACAGAGCCATTTGAACAGATTCTACTGTTTTGTTATACTGTAGATATTATGCGCTTCGTTTTGAAAAAAGTAATTATTTGCAAAACAATAATTATTTAGCAAGAAAGGTCATTGTCTTGAGCAAGATAGTTGAGCAAGATATTCGCTGTGCTCTGTCATCAACAAAGCCAAGAATTACGAATCTTGTAGCCAAATTTCAGGAGCATGTATCTCATTAAAAATAAATTGCTAGAAACCATTTCGCCTGTTTTTGTGTTAAATTTTCATAGTTTAA
>JGI24159J19872_10003370_pt1 | contig 19867 bp, 15 predicted proteins | sample Ectturendosymbi4_FD_19872 | JGI IMG/M metagenome (IMG submission 19872) | reverse complement strand
TAAAATTAGTCTTATTGTAGTTAAGAGAAAGCTTGTTGGCTCTCAGCCAGTGGTCAATTTTACATAGTTCAAGGTTAACAGTGAAGAACATTAAAAGAGGANTTTGACATATGGAGATTAATAAAAAAGGAGAAAAAAGCATGTGTGCCATGAGTGTCAATGAAATTACTAAACTGGCAGTTTCAGTATTGGCATTTCAATAAATATTTTATTTCATACACTGGTACTGGTGTTATGAACTTACTTGCATTAAGGGATATTGCATAAGCGCAAAAAAGTTTGAATGAAAATTCAGCTATTTCTGGTCAGGGTTGATTGATTTAAATCATTTCATTCAAATCAGTGATAAAATTAACAAAAACAAGCAAAAAATCATGCAGTTTTAAAGCTTTGTGTGATTTTTATGACACATTTAATGAGCATTTTAATTGGTTTCACTTATTAATAAAGAAGGCAGAGACTTCTTATAACTCAAGATATAAAAGCAATTAAAGTTTATCAATCAAAGCAACTGTTGCTGTACTAGAACACAGCACAAATAACTTATATTAAAACAAACTCTTAAATCAAAATTAAAAATTACTACTTGTTTAAAGGCCACCCTCTACACAGAAATTTAAAAAATCAAAAAGATCTGATTTAAATCAAAAAAATCCGATTTTTTTGATTTTTTCAAAAAAATCATGATTTTTATCTACCCTGCTCAATATGTCAGACAGCTCCTTGTTGATGAGCCTCGTGGGCTCGCAGTTCCTGGTCTTGTGTGCCCTGTTCTTCACAAGTTGTGAGGGGATGGAGTTTGCTGAGATGGGGCACAAATGAGAGAAGTGTCCAGACCTGCCAGTAATTCTATTGATGGTGCTCCATGTCTTGCGGCTGGAGTGTGAGAAGTCGATGGAATTAACAGCTTTTTCCCATCACTCCTGCCACTTCTGATCAAGCTGTAAAAGTAAGGCAAAGTGGGTCTGTCAGAGTCAGTCCCCACTGGGGCTTGGATGAAGGAGTGATAAAGGGTCTCGCACTCTTTGTCCCAACATAGCATGTAGTTTTTGCGACGGTCACGTGGGATACCTTGTTTAGCCACAAATTTCTTGCATATTTCCTGGTATGTTATGTTTTCTCCTGTAAGAAGGGAAAAGCGCTTCCAATCAGCCTTGCAAAAGTTCCAAGGCTTCACCGGATCACTTTAGGCAGGAACTTTGAGCTTCGTTTGCTTTATGAGAGAGGGTCGGTGTTGTGCGGGAACTTTCCTAGAACACGTCTGTCAGGCAGTCAGTTGTCCTGGCTGACACTTGCGAAGGCCAGTTCCGGGTTAGTGTCGACGCTACATCGATGAGAAAAGAAACTGGCTACTCTCATTGAGTCGTGCATCATCCTGAGGTTGTTGACTGTTGCCCAGGAGTCCAGGCTCTCACCGTCAGGAGATGTCGCGTAACCCCAGTTGACATGCTGGCAGTTGAAGTCGCCAACATTTATGAATAGGCAGTATGTACCCTGTAAAATATTCTATATAATGCCCAATTTGATCAGGGTGAGCAGAAACAATAATTTGGAACACAATTTATAATTTAAAAACTTTCTTATTTTGCACCAATACGCCAAAGTTGTTTGTGTATGAAAGATGCTTGATGAAGCCGTAACCACGGACAATCAATTGTAATCTTATAGCCATGATGTTAAATCGTACTTTGTGAAGATGACACTATAGCTCGTTCAAAAATTAAAAACTTTGTGATCAAAATGAATAGGCTGCAAAGTGTGTTGTATGACTTCTGATCGTTTTAGTGTGTGGTTGAAATATGTGGTAATGTGATGTTTGTTTACATATTTTTGATCGAACATAATTGAGCTGCCACTTGTGCTTATACGCTACCAGTTAGTGGTGGCCACAGCTCCGATCTTCGTGGTCTGCCGTTGAACCCGCGAAAGTCGAAATTGAATTGTCTGATATTGATTGCATTTATGTTGCGCTGACAAATACTAATTGGTGTGGCGCGCATGCGTTGGCAGGAATCACAGCGCACATTATTCATGGAGTACTGCGAGAGCTTTGAACTTAAGAAAGACACAAGTCAGAAGATAACTCTTATCTCGACACTGCAAAGCAGACATTCAGGCCACTGAAGCTAACATCAACTTTATTTCATGGTATTCATAGTTCGACTAATTCAACCCTAACTGCACTGTTTATTTCAACAGTTTCAGAGTGTTAAGCAAGAGAAGGAAAGTTATGTCTGCTATCAGTGGGCCTGAAGTGCCTCTTGCAAACGATAGTCAAGAGTTCACCATGATTAAGGAGGGTAAAGCAGAAATCGTTTTTCCAAAAGGCACTGAATCTGTTTTCTACAACCCTGTGCAGGAGTTCAACCGCGATCTGACGTAAGTGTCAACTTTTATTTATTTATCTTTTATTTATGCAGTTGTGTTTCGAACGGGTAGGCTTCTGTTCAGGAACACTACGAGAGATTGTATTCGCTGTTGAACAACAATGTCGGTGTGATCGTCTGTTTTGTGTAAATTAAAATCTCTTTTCAGCGCAAAGCAATGCTACCCGAATAACTGATATCGAGTTTTCAGTTATGACTTCGATTCAAGAAATTAATTACGTTGAGTGTCTGTCAGGTTCGCTGTAATTCTTCCTCAAAATTTTGCTTTTTGTGGCAGAACTGCGGTGATAACGGAATTCGCAAAAGAAACACTGCAAAAGAAAAAAATTAAAGGTATAGCTTTTTGACCTTTTCTCAGCCGACAATAACGTTTTTATAAATGTTGTTACTACCCAAAATTTCGCTTCGATATTAAAGACGTTTTTCATGTGGCACTCACTGTTACAAATTCATGATGTTTTTTCTCTTCGATGTGGGTCATGGTCAAATGTTGGATTTTTTTGACATATCAAAGAAGTGGTAATCTTGTGCATAATTTTTTGCTGTTGCACTCTGGCATCTCGTGTAGCAATGCGCGAAGGCATTTCGCAACGAAGGTTTTTTTTCGTAAAGCCTTCGTTGTTTCTCCTATTGGTTAACTGTAGAAAGGTGCCAATACTAAGTAGTGCGATTGTTGTTTGTCGGCCCGTTTATATTAGTGAGCTACTCCGCAGCTGTAGAGTACCACAAGGAAGAACCAAACATAATTCACCTGAAAGATTCGACTGAAGAGAAGTGCGACACAAAAGTTGTACATCCTGGTGCGCGGTGCGAGGTAAGTTTCAAATCTGCTACGTATTTTCCACCACAGGCCTTTCAGGTCACGTCCAAAATCCCTTCGTGTGCCAAAACTGAAGAGGGATCAGTGTCGCAGGATTACGGCTTTCGGCGATGCGTCATGTCTTTTATTTGTGTTTTTGATGATTTTTTACCGGGCGTGTTTTTGCTGGATTTCCGTAAACCTGTTAAGTGTGTGTTTCTCGAATTGCGTTTACCAGTCGCTTTGGTTACTGTGACGTTAACGAGCACGTGAGACCCTATTCGCAGGAGGGCATCACCATTCTTGAAGCACTGTCTGCCACTGGCCTGAGGTCAATCCGGTTCGCCAAGGAAGTTCCCGGCGTGAAAAAGATCGTTGCCAATGATTTGTCAAAAGACGCGTACGAAACTATAAAAAGAAATGTCGCTAACAACCAAGCGGAAGATATCGTCCATTCTTGCAACACAGACGCAAGGTTACTCACTTTCCGAGGTTTTTATCCGTTAGTACATGTATGAAGCAACCCTTCATAGGTTCTTAGTACTTAACGTGCAAGTGGCGTTGATTTCTTGAAAACGCAACTGTAGTTGTGTAGTTTCCTTAATACGTTTTTCAAAGTAACCTCTTCCGACCTTCCCTTCCTTTACTCAAATGCGACTCTTCTGTAAAGTTTACTGATGTACGAGCATCGGTCAAAAGACAACTGCTTTGACGTGATCGATGTCGATCCTTACGGAACGGCGTCCACGTTCCTGGATTCCGCCGTTCAAGCCGTCAAACATGGAGGTGAGGCCGTGAACTCTGTACGTCTGCTAGCAGCAGTATGAGTAGATTCGGATGTAGCTTTTTGTAGTACCTGAAACCACAGGCGTATGGGTCGGGGTCTGAGAAGGTGGCGACTCCCTGCCCTTTGGGGAAAAAATCGACGGTTTACTTTCGGGTGAACCGAAGCGGTATATAGGAATGCAACACAGCTGCTAGATGATGAACGAAGAACAATTTTTGCGCGTTGTGTAGTAAAGTTCCTAGAAAAAATTTAAGAAGAGTGTGTTTTTTTTGTGGCCTTCCATCATTTATACAAAAATTACTTGCTACGAAAGATGGCCATGGGCGTACTCTTGCCAAGAACATGAAAACAGTTAGTGTTTATTTTGCCTCAGGAGGCAAAACCTGTGGCGGGGCTATTTTGCCTTTATTCGAACACGCTTGGTTGAAGTGGTCATATGACGAATATGATAAGTAAACAGACAATGGGTTAGGATTTAAAGTTAGGGTTTAGCGTACAGTTCACGCAAGTCAGACAAGAAGCCCGCTAACAACTTGCCTGCACTGAAACCATGACAACGCTTGTCCATCGAACTGAGCTGTTACAGACGTCACGGTCAACTAAGCAGGTCATATGATCAGGCCTTGTCATGTGACCACTTCAACCAATTGTGTTCGGCTAAAGGCAAATCACTCCAGCCATGCATTTGCTTCCTGAGGCAAAATAGACACTGCCTAGACAAAATGACGACCGTGCGTCTGTCCAGAACTTTTTACTTGCAAACACTTTTTCCGCTGCCTTGTGTTTTCCACGCAGCTTTGTGCTTGCAATGTTTCCTATTGCTCCTGCTTCATGCTGTTGTCAAATGTGCAGGTCTTCTTTGCGTCACCTGCACCGACATGGCGAACTTGGCCGGCAACTTCCCGGAAGCTTGCTGGGCGAAGTACCAGTCCCTGCCTTTCAAATGGAAGGCTGCGCACGAACAGGTGAGCAGGCCACAAAGCGAAGTTTACTTTGGTAACTGACGCCAGGCAATGTCGGCACGGCCGGTGGTGTGGTAATGCGATGGAACAGCTTTCCGTGTTCACGGTTGCCGGAAAGCGAAAACTTCTGTTGCAAAATGAATTTTACAAAATCCCAGCGACATGTTTCCAGTAAAGGAAATAAAAGAACCGGTTGCAAACAGTCCACTGTTCGTAACAAAACCTTCGCGAAACATCAGACAAGATATCTTTTGCTTGCAATCGGTCATGAAAGCATTTGCTCAGTTTTGAGTTCCCAATTGTAAACATTTTTGTGTTTCCCGACTATGGTGTAGAAACTGTTGGTACTTCCTAAATTGTTCGAATTAATTATTAGTCATTACGTTGTGTGTGTCTTAAAAGTAAGGGATGCTGACCTTCGATTTATTCACTTTCGCCCGATGAAATCAACGATTACAAGCAAAGAGGAAGACCTACTGTTGAAGATTCGAAAGTGATCTTATAATCCTAAGCCTTTCAAGCGCTTGATCTTTCTTCTCTAACGCCATCTCTGGCTAAAGATCGTTAACTGAGTCGACGATTTTTCAGTTCTCTCGCAAAGGATTTGTTTCGTAAGACAGTGTTTGTTTCGTCACACAGGGTTTACGAATCCTCCTCGGTTCAATTTCGTCGCACGCCAACCGGTATTCGCGTTGCATTGAACCTCTCTTGTCGATCAGCATCGACTTCTACATACGTGTGTTCGTGCGAGTCCGCTACAGTCCATTAAAGGCTAAGGAATCTGCAGGGTAGGTAAGCTTGAGCGTCGGATATTCAGAAGCAAAGTCTTGCTCTGCTGGCTACGCTACTTTCTTGTGGTATATCCCGGAAGACACGAAGAAGGTTGTTAGTTTAGAACAGTGCTTCCTGACCGATGCGCCGCGAAATTGTTGAAAGTATTGTATAGGACTCTTCTAAAGTATACCTTCCTGTTAGTTACGTTCCCGTCACCAGCTTTGGTGCGCCGCGAAAAGACAACTGAGTTGCGAAGTTTTCCGGACTCGCGGCCGAAAAAGGTTGAGAACCCCTGGTTTGGAAGAACGCTGCCAGTAGCAGCTGTTGTATGTCCGCAGATGAAAGCACGCGAAATTATGTCTTGTGACGTCATAAGGCAGTCGTCTGGTTTCCAGGTTCTTACCAAAAAGTGAAGTACTCGGGCCACTGTCCCAGCGTGCATGACAGTGTCGCTGCTTGGACACAGCCCGGACGTTTGGCAGGAAGCACACGGAGCGGTGGTTTCCTATCAACGAAACACACCAAAATGGCTTTGCGCCAAAATGTTGGGTCGAGTAAGCACGGCGGTCAGGTGGGGGGTGGTTGTCTTGAATTTTTTTAAATAACAAACCCATAATCATCCCAAAAAGGTATCGTCGACTCGAGCTTAGCGGTGTTTAGATTCCTAGAATCGATGCATTGCTAATATGCTAGCAACGCATCAGCACCGCAATAACAGGGAGATGTATCAGGGTAAAATTCAGCTTGTTGTTTCTTCAACGTTTACCTTCACAAATCTCTATATTTGGGACTGCGGTTAACTTGGTATGTAGGGATCCAAACAAGCGTTATATTGAGGATGCAAACTTCAAAGTGTAAAGCTCTTTTTGCTTGCGAAGTAACAACAAACGTGTTGATAAATGTGCTGCTTACTAAAATATTGCTTGTGTACTAATGAAAAATCTACCGACAATTATTCGTTTTTGTTGTTTGTGCACCTCTTTGAGTGTATATTTTGTTGGTGAAGAACATTAAAAGATTTCGCTCCCCAAACAGAACTCCTTCATTGCATTGCTGAATAATTTGGCTTCAGATGGGATGTACCTAATATTAAGAAAGATCTCAAACCTACGGTTATACCACCCTGTATCGCAGTAATACGCTTCACCAACTGACATTCATGTGGCCATCTTATGTAATGTCATTGTTTCGGGCTATGTTACTTTGTGTCAAATCAACAAATTTTTCGTAAATGTGCTATTTTTTCTTCATTGATAAAGTGTCTTTGCGGGCTGGATTCGCCACGAGGGCCGTAATTCAGAGACTCATAATGGATTGAACAAAATGCTATCGTTTTGCAGCAAACAAATCTACGTGTACCGTTGCGTCGGCTGCGGCACCTACCATTGTCATAACGTCACCGACTGTCAAGAAAGCAAATCGAAGTAAGTGCGGTGGTGCAAATTTACTGTGTGTTCAAAAATAGTCATTTACAGCATTTGGTTTCACTTTTTTGCATTTGCTTGCTGCAAATCTGTTATGCTACTCACACTCCTAACGACGAGACGCAAAACCAACATAGCGCAATTGCGACAGGGCATATTAATGCTTGATTTGTTTTGACTTGTTGCGTTCAGGCCCGTAACTAAGGGGGATCAGAGGAGGCAAAGCTCCCCTTGGAAAATTTTTGTCCCCCCTGGAGAAATGTGTTGGTCATAGTTCAAAAATTTGGGTCCCCCTCAGAAAAGTGTTCGCCCCATGGTGTCCCCTGCTCAGGAATGCTTACTATACGCCACAATAAAAGTAGGGTATAATGCTACCCATAATTTGCATGTCTTCCAGGGACACGTGACACCCGTTAATTCTGGAGCAACTTATTTTTTACTTCCATATGTCCATTGTTAATCACTTTCGCAACAAAATTTCATCTTCCCAGCGAAACGTACATATCATACAAATTTTACGCAGGGAACCACCAAAAAGGGGCTTTTTCAGAGGGGATTTTTTGTTTCTGCGTAGAAAACGTCATGCACGTGTTAGATCTACTTTTTTTCAAATCAAGTCATAGTGTAGGAAGACTCTTCACACATAAGGTTTTGGTGGTCATACCTGGCCAAATAGTTTTGCACCGAAAATTGCATTGAAATGCTAACTTAGTAAGATATCCACAATTCGCTACACATCAGGTAACCCTGGGTGGTATAGCACCCATACATCCTATATACAGGCTTTCAGGGACATTTTTGGAAAATAACTCCGGCACCATTCCACTGGTCTCTGAAACTCAGGAAAAGTCATGGAAGCACAGGTTTCTAACAATTTTCCAAGTGTATGAAATTAACAAAAGCAAAAGCCCCTGTGTCGCGGGCCGCCCATGATTCCTGAGCAGGGTTAAAAAATTTGGGTCCCCCTCAGAAAACTCTCCGCCTCATGATGTCCCAAGCTGATTACGAGCCTGGTTGCGTTTCTTAGCCTCTTGAACGACTTTAAAGTTGCGTCAAAGTGAAACGAAACGAAACGGGTTTCGTATATTGTTGTGAAATGGCTGCTTACGAGACGAGTTTAAGAAAAGTCTTTAAAAACAACAACGAATCGGCGGATTTAGTGAAATTATTTGCGTTATTACTTCCTGACCATGGGTTTGCAATCTTTGTTTTACAACATGCGTTGCTTCTGTGGATTTAAGTTATTTTGTTCGAATGTGCTGAAATTGCTGGTTTTGTCTGTAATTTCGCCGCAACGTACATCAAGCACTCGTGGCTGAGAACACATGATCAAACTTCGAAATCCAAGAATGGCTTTATCGCGGCTAAAATATAACTATTGTGAAAAGGGACGCAGCATTTATTTGCGGATTGTGACGCAGCATTTATTTGTGGATTGTGACGCAGCAATTATTTGTGGATTGTGACGCATCAATTATTTTTTGATTATGACGCAGCATTTATCTTTCTTCATCTCCAGCACGTTATTCTTTCCTGCCGTCGGACCACCGGTGTCCCCACGATGCGTTCACTGCAATCACAAGCACAAGGTAGTCCGATAGTTATTTGGGAACCACGAAATTTTCAGTTTTTTGCCGCATCTTGTTTTGATTTTTTCATTTTTGACATGAGCTTGCTTGTTTTCTCTGCTCTTGCTTTAGTCTTTCAAGGCTGACTTCTCAAATACTTTCTTCCTTGCCGCTATAACGTTTGCGGGAAATTTTCAAAGTACTCATGGTATTTTTTTCAGTAACTTCTTTCTGCCTTGGTTTTTATGGAAACCTATATATCATGCCCTTTCTTACTGATGGATAATACTTTTTTCTTTTACGGCTGATTCATGGAGCATGCCACGGCAATCGAAATATCATTTCACGCTCTAGCTCCGACAACCATTCCAACTGTGGATTTTGTTTCTGTGTGATGCACAAACTGAAGATGTTGAAATGATGTCCAGTTTGTTCGTTTTCAAAGCTGGCGTGTCTTGTAGATTTCTGTTCAAACACAGCTTACTATCAATGTTTCAGTTGAGACTTCATTGCGTCAGAAAGATTACATTATTAAATAAATGAACAACAGGATACTGCTGTTACAACTTTTGTCAGGAATCCGACGTTTTTTGCTCAGAAGAAATAGTCACTAACTTTCGCAAATGCTCAATAACAGCGGAGATTTCACAGTCGGGTATATAAACAAGCCACAGTATTTTTCAAAAATGCAAGCAAAATAAAAAAGGAAGAACCAGTTCAAAAATAATAATGGGTTTTGCTAATTTTTAAGTCCAATATATTCCGCACCGGTTCCATTTCACAGCATTTATGTTTACACCATTGCTTCTACATATCATCTGTTCATTTGACGTTTCTGATCCTGATTATGTCACCGATGAATCTACGGAAAAGTTCTGTCACTGGCAATCATTGCTGTGCACTACAGCTGCTTGCTTGTGCGCAAAGTGAGGCAGAACTTTTCCGTCGATTCCTGGGTAACTGCATCACAAACTTCAAATGAATGAACGCATTCGACAAGCACTAAGTTCAGAGCATTTGTTCACAGTGGCCTGGAACTAAGGTTTTGCCAATCTTACACAGCCGAACATACGGGCGAAGTGGAATTTTCAGACGTTAATCATTGCATAACTACTGAAGATAATTTTGTGTTTGCCGCTGATGACTTTTTGAAACACGCAGCGGTGAAAAGCAGTTCATTAACAGTAAATCGCACAACCCAAAACGACATTTGTGTCAATCATATTTGGAGAAGCAATACGATTGAGGCGCCTCGACCAAAGGAAAGAAGATTACCCTCAACAGCTTGAACCGACTTACAGAAAAAGCAATCCGTTCCACCTTTCCTTTGGACATGTAAAAGATACGATAGCAATGGCATCAAATTAGGAAGAAAGACTACGGCCCCCAAAATGTGACAAGAAAGATGATTCTCCTATCTGATAACTCTGTCAGAGGGAGAGAAAAAAGCTTAAATACGAAGGCAGTGCTTAGCTACAAAGTCTTATCGCAACTGGATAACAATTAGCAAACTACAAGCACCTTGCTTTAAGTAAGACAAATGAAACAACAAATCGAAGGTTCGTCAGGGCCTTGCAAGCATTGTGTACTTCGTGGTTGCCATGGAAAACACAGCAAATCAATGGTCCCAACTTTCCCGCTGAACCAAATCCTTAAATGTGCAAAGTATGGTGTTGATGTAGCGACATGTGTGATATGCAGTCAACAGTGTGTTGCCCAAAGAGCAAAGAAATTTACCACGAGATGGCCATCGCACCAGAGCCGCAACCAGTTGATATTGTCTGGGGGGGGAGTCTGAATGACAGTTAAACGTGTTTTTGAAAAATTCGGGGGGGATTGCCCACCTCCCTGGTTGCGGGTAGTGGTGGACTTAGGGTTGGGGGGATCGAGGCAGAGCTGAAAAGTGGCCCTTTGATGACGTCATCCTACTTTGTCAACCGTGTTAAGACCTTTTGATACGTTCCTGGGACTACGGCATGACTGACAACAAAAAATGCAAAAGGGATACACAACTTTAAAAACACTGAATGTTGGGAAGACAGCTAGCAACACACAAAAGTTAAAGCGATAGCAAGTTGGCATCGCCCCCCACTTCTTTTGCGCCCTATTTCTCTGCATTCACCATCAATAAACTAGGAAGTTTGTAAACACACTTCCCCCTAGAAAAAATGCTTGGTTTTTGTTCACAGCCATATCCTAGGAATTCTATGAACAAGCAAGCAAATTGAAAACACTAAATTTCTTTTAAATTTCATTCTTTTAACTACATTCAAGAACAGCCAGTATTAAACACAGAATATTAGACTGCAATTTACAATAAGACTTAATCGAAAAGGTGAATTGAGTTTGATGCGGATTAATGGAGTACAAAACAGGTCTAAGTTTGAACCCAACAAAACTCTTGGGATTTCATATGCACTGCATATGCTCTTAAAGCAGGGCCCCGTTTTCCACAGTCGTCTACACTATGTTATGAGGAGCTTCATTATCTCACAGTGAAAAATAATTACCATTTGGTATAAATTTCCGCTCTTACTTGATAGGGTCTTTTCAGAACTTTGAGAGGGCCATCTCTCTTTAGAAGGCCTTGGCCCCGCAACGCTCTGTTGTGTGTCATAGCGCCTGTAGCAGGCGGAGGTGCAAGTGCACTCCCAAAACTTTTGATTTGGTGAAAGGCCGGACGGAATCACTTAAAATCCGGGCAAAATGTGTGAATACCTCCGCGAAGTCGCTGTATGTGCTTTGATTTTATAAAATGGGCACCCATAATCAAAGTGCAGACGTTTTTTTTTTTTGTTTTTTGAGGTCATGTTTTTATTTAGTTCTTCTCGGGCAAGTTAGGGAAAATTTGGGAAAATGGTGCTTGAAGCGCTTTGATTTGAAAAAATGCGCCCAACATGAAAAGAAATGCAGCCGTTTTTTTGAGGCAATTTTCTTTGAGTATTTTTCGTGCAAGTTTGGGGAAATTTGGGCAAAAATCCTTCGCACCCCCAAAAATTTGCCTGCTACACCTGTGCATAGCGGCGTGATTGCGTCAATGTGGGTTTGTTGTGTTGCTCGGCAGTTGGCGTCAGAGTTTTCCGTTTCAGTGAAAGCAATTATTTGGGAACAACGTACTTTCCAGTTATTGCCTCAGCTTGTGTTTTGATTTATTCGTTGCAGACTTGCGTTTGTTTGCTTTCACTGTTCTTATTTAGCCTTTCAACTTTTAACCCGGTAACATCGCTTGCACATTTCAGGATTGAAGATGCGTAGTGTTACGTAAATCGATTTCCTATTAAAATTTTTGCTGATTGATTCAACTTCGTCCTTTCTGTGGAAACGAGTTACTTGAAGAGTTTGCTATCACGTCTGTTTTTTATATCAAAATGGAAACGCCACTTTTCAACTCTGAGCAGCTTCAGCATGGAATTGTGGTCAAATTTGATTATAAACCTGTGCTGTTGGTTAGTTTAATCCAAAACATAATCACAACTTGTTAAATACAATATTTTCCGCAAGTGCATACAACGACGAGAAATGAGTTAATGCAGAATAACTAAACACAAGTTTAGATCGTTTCACAGCTCGTCAACCCCGCTGTCTTGTGCAGGCGGTGATGGTCTGTGACCCTTTGTGGAGTAAAACCTTTTGCAACATCGACAAAAAGTGTCCGTTGCTTGCACATACAGAGAGAAATAAAACGAAGCCCATTGCTTAGTTCAGAAGTGATGGAGTAGGAATTTTCTCCACGGTGCATTGTAACGGCGTTGCCTAGTCGAAGTGTTAAACTGTTTCAAAGTGTTGCCACGATGCTCTTGATGTAGAAATCTGGCTAATGATCAAAATTTTGGTTGAAAAGAAAAACAAAAGGTAAATAAACTTGTTCCCGGAGCCCCTGTCTCGTTTCCACATTGGGGTCACATTGGCAAGCTCTTGTTTTCGCGCAGATGGGCGGACCATTCTGGGGTGCAGAGATGCACAATGTCGACTTCGTTGAGCGCCTCATTTCATCTGTCAAAGCATTTCCGAATCGTTTCGGTACCGCTGAACGTATGCTTGGTAACCTCACAATGGTGGCTGAGGTGAGCTGCTTTGACAGTTGTAAATAAATAACATTTCAGGTTGCATTGAGAGTTGCGGAGTCGGAGGTAAAATATCCAAATCCGACCTTTCCGAAATTTCCGACTCCTTGACATAAAAGGGAATGAAAGTTGACAGTTAAAATCAATGGAAATCGTGGTGCACAGCAAAAAATCTCTGTTTCAACAAAAGTTTCAAAAGAAATTGTACCATTTCAACAGGAATTCCCAATTTAGGTGTGTGATAGAAAAAATGATCCAACAGGACATCCGGAATCGGACAGAAAAATCCGACTCCAGCTCCCAGTGTTGTTAGGAATCCGACTCCACCTAAAAACCTCCGACTCCAGCTCCGTAACCCTGGTTGCATTTCGTGTTAACCATCTGAGACCACCACGAAAACCAATATATTGATTTTAAATCACTTTATAGGTCTTCACTCACGAGCCGGAGGAGCTAGATAAAAATCTTGGACATCGTTAGAAAGGGTACAGCAGAGTCCGTCTTATGATGTCACGTTTGCCTATGTGTGACCTCACTGTAACGTGCTAAAGGGGAAACCCCGTTTTTGCTTTGCAAATACGTGACTTTTTCACAGAGCTGCGCAGCTAAAACAAGGCAAGTTGGAAAAGTTGGTTCTTCACAAGAAATGTCGCAGAAACGGTCGTTTTTGGGAAAAGAAAACTTGGTCTTGTTCTTTCACGTGCAGGGGATCAAACGCACAAAAATTGGTTGTTTTTATTTTTGTGGCGTCATTGCTCTTTTCACCGTAAATAGCAACCACTTGAAAAGCGCAGAGAACGTTCACACATGTCTATTTCGCTTTCCTGCCAAATTTTGGTTAAAGTCTCAACACGAAAAAAGTTGTTACACTTTCGTTCGTTGAATTTTATACAGCGGTCAAAAAGTATTTTGGGGACTATGCAGTCACAAAATATTTTGGGGGTAGTAGCTTACGCACGCGTACACGGAAAACCACTGAAGATTAGAAAAAAAATTCTTCAGATGAAGTTTCGTTAATATGGTCAACTTCAACAAATTCTTTTGGCCTCACGTTGATGTTTGGCTTCCAAGGAAAAATACGCAAAATTTTTGATGTTTTTTTGCGTGTGGACTTCTTTGTGAGTTTAACAGACAAAATTTTGATCATTTTCAAAACCTATTATTACAAAAAGGGCATTTTCAGCCCCTGACAATGCCCAGACCTCCCTTGTTTTGTGCCTTGCTTCAAACAATAAACAAGACATTTCCAATCCCACATCCATTGTTCTTATGACAGGAATTGCCTGACGTGCCGTTTTATTACGTAATCGACGATCTTTCGAAGACAATGCGTTGCAGTGCTCCGTCATCGAAAGTGATCAGGTGATCAGTGTTGCTCGTTTTGTTATTGCAAACTAGTCAACTTTCTAGGTTGTGAGCCATATGTCATTGCAACAACCAAAAACTGTTACTACTCGCTTATCAGTCTGAGATCACGCCATAGGCTGTGCACGAATTTGCAATATAACATAAGATCATGGTTGCAAAAATTTAAGAAGTTTTTTACAAGCAACAAACTGGCACTTTATATACTGTACTGTTACAGCACATCAATATTTGCGTTTTTTTTTTTCACTGGAATAAATCCGCTCTTCATTAAATAGTGTTTGTTTTTGTTGGATTGCATGCAGTGCGACGGCCATTAGCTCAGTGGTAGAGTGTCCGCCTCTCAATTGGAAGATTGGGTGTTAAATACATTAAATAGTTGACATGCCGTATGTGACCAGAGGGCTAAAGGGAACACTGGTCATTAGTTGAGTTAACTTGTATGGCGTCATTTTGAAAGCCAGGAGCTCCATCACCATCTTTCGTTTAAATGTCGTACCTCTCGATTTATGCAGTTAGTAAAACAGCACATTCACGTGAATAACCCGCCTTGTATTAATATCCTGCCTTCAGAAGAATACTTAGGCACTGCGCGACGACCGTGTTTATTCGAACGTATTATCTGAAAGAGTTTCGAAAGAAACTGTTTGTTTTTCAAACAGGTCGGCGTTTATGAACGCCGGGTACAGAGTCTCATCGTTTCACGGGAGGATGAACTCGTTGAAAACAGACGCGCCTCCTCTGGTTCTGTGGGATATCATGCGAAAGTGGGTGAGTGACGATCCCCAACTAGGCACAGCTTCGTCTTACGCGTTTGTTGCGTACGTTTGCTTTTGTTTGGAAGTGATTATTGCAAGCGTGAATTTTTGTACTTGCATGCAGCAGTGGTGTTTTATTGTGTTCGCTTCTAATCGTGCGACACATAAATTTAAAGGAATGTCGAGCTCGTTATTGCTAATAAGTCCACAAATAAGTAATAACTCTAGACTCACTGTTGAAATATTAACGTGTAGATCACCACAAAAGCATTATTCGGGAATCATTGCTTAGAAACGAACTTCGGTTGCTTGGCAACTGTAAACCAGTTGGCTGCATTTACTGTCAAGCTATTCAATGAAGTTTAGTTTAAAAATATACGCTCCGTCCCAACTCGCAGCAAACACTTTGTTGCAAACAATTGGTTTTCTTGTGCAACTCAGAGAAATGTCGCGAGACCGCGACATCCTCTCCACCGCAATCACGTGACACCTTAAATGAAAAAAAATGCTTTCAGCCTCAGGACCGTCTCGGCTTGACAAAGACTCCCTCAACCACTGCAAGGGTTTTCCCAAATAAACTAATATTGTCAAAGAAGTGTCAAAGTTAAAACCTTAAAATTGCTCGTCATCGCCGATTTGCGCAAGTAGTTTTTGTCGAAATGCGTACAAGAGCTCACGAAACTTCAAAATAATCTTTCGATTCAAAAATTCTGAAAATATTGAAAAGCTTTTGTGAACTATTCTGCAAATTTTGAAACGAGCGCGTTGCTCAATTGTTGGATGTAAGACCGCCCCTTAGCTGGGTCTACGACCCTTTTTAGCTGGAAGGGGCGCTTTGTGTGGACAACCCCAGACCTCGTCCACTATCGATGCCTTAACTAAAAAACTTTTTTTACGAAACGTCAGCGGATAACCGTGAAAGATTTTCTGATCAGGTTCTTTTTGATATTTTCACCCTGCTTCACGCAGAACGTCTCAGTATCTTCGCGTTCGTGTATTTTGTCCGGCCGTTCCTCAGATATCCAATTAGCAACTATCCGAAACCAAACAATTCCTTGCTGCGCAATGTTCCCTTGTTACGAAACCAAACAATCCCTTGTTACGTGATATTCAGGCTGAAACCCAGAAAGTGAACCGCGCGAAACTTCAAGAAGGCAGTGCGTCCCAGGTCCTGCTGAGCACTCCTGTCAGGACAGAAAATATCGACTTCACTGTGCGAGACGACGCCGAGGCTCCATCAAAAGTAAAAGGAATTGTCCGTTTTCCGAATCTGCCCGCCTTCTGGGGCCCGAAGTCGCGTGCAAAGATTGTCCAGTAAGTTTTGCTTAGTGTCGCTGTCTTTGTCATTCTACAGTACTCGTGATCTCAAGTATAGGGTTGGTTCGGATATACAATAATTTTTACTATCCGGATAACAACGGATATATCGGTATATTTGTATTTTCGTTAACCGGTTAACCGGATAATACCCGCTAATTGATAGACAATTGATTTCACGAGGGTTTGTGCGATGATTTGATTGTAAAATCATAACACACTATTTTGGTAAATGGGCACACATATACTTCATGAGCGTATATGAAGAAAATCATGTATTTTTAACATTTACTGATTCTGCAGCGCGTTTCTTATGAAGCACAATGCAGACTTCACCTTGCAACACAAAACACTTCTAATTACGTGGTTTTTGTAGAAACTAGGTCGCCCGTAACCAGGGGGGAGAAGCGCCCCTTGCAAAAAATTTTGCACCCCCTGGAAAAATGTGTTGGAGATTGTTTAAAACTATTGGGCATAGTTTAAAATATTTCGACCCATCTCAGAAAACTCTTCGCCCCCCTTTGGTGTCCCAAGCTGGTTACGGGCCTGCTCTTATCCGGAAACAAGTAATATCCAAACTTACTAAAGAAACTTAAAACGCCTTACTAATGTTTTTTTATCCGGTTAATCATAATCCGGATAATCCAAATCCGGATAATCCAACCCTAATCTCAAGGATTGGTAACTAACCAGTAGCCGTGAAAGACGCTGCCGCCATTTTGCAAAAGTTTGAAAGGCCTAATTTTTGCCGGAAGGTCACAAGATTCTCACATTACGGAAATTACGCAACAGTTGACAACAATTTAGGAGAAGCCGTCCTATTTTTTGTTCCCAGATTACTTTGCAAACACACGGTGTTTATGTTACAACGTGATTTTACCCGTGGAAAGCCAAAACAATTCGAACCTCCCAATATTTGTTTGCGGCTACGCCTCTGATTAAACAGAAGCAAAATTTGAGATATTATAATGTATTAAATTGCCACAGAGCCCGAGTGTATTTCATTCGCGTCCGCAGTTTTCTGTTAAAGTAAACGTACGAACTTGTTTTTTCGTAAACACCTGTTTCAAACTTATTGGTTCGTTGCAGTAAGTGCATCGAGGTGAGATGTTTGTCGGTGTCCTGTTGTGAATTTGCTGGATGTATGTCTTTTCGCCCATCATTGCAAACAGGGTAATGGAACCTACTGTTTAACGTTGGAACCTTCCTAATTAGCATTTTTTGAGAAAAAATATTTTTCGCGACAAAAATTTGTTAGATAGGTAGCAGATTGTTCAAACGCGCCTTTTCGAATTCTTGTTGCCTCGCCGAAAACATCGGGGTCAGATCCTGTTCTTGCGATAAGCAGCAGCTCTCTTAAAAAATAGCAAGCAGCAGACGCAAGCGCAGTGTTCACAATGGCGCTGTCCTGTTCAGTAACTTGTCCGTGCTGCTCGCAGGGACGGAACGATGAAAATGGACGAAAGCTTGCAGGAGAAAAGCAAACGGTTTCAAGGAAAGCGTAAGAAGAATTCTGTCGATGCGGAAGCCAAGAAATCCAAATCAAGCTGACAACTGTCGAAGCTTGATCTTCGCAAATAAATTAATCATCACGACTTGTTTGTGTGTGACGATAGAATTTGCGCAAGTTACGAACGTTGCTACTGTAACCGCAGCGTCTTCTTGCGTTGGTCCGAACTGATCACAACATCTTAACTAAAGGTAAAAAAAGCTGTACCGAAGATCATAGGTGGAGGAGGCAATTTCTTAGGGTTGCAAAGGATATTTTGCCCCGTTTTTGCGACAAACGTTCCCCCCTATGAATCTTCTGTAGCTTTTGGTACATTATCTTCTCCTCGACCATGTTGCCAGGCTTGAAAATTAGTGCTTGAAAGCAAGCTAGGCTGTGCAAGAACATTGTCAGAAACCAGCTGGCTCAGTACTCCGAACAAGCACCTCGCAGTTCTGAGGTTTGGCGTTCCACATTCCAGCTGTTGCTGTCAGCAAGAAACCTCACACCTAACTGAGGACACATGCAACATGCTGTCTGACAAAATGCGTTCCTCCAAAAACTACTTAAAATAAAAAACAGCTTTTCTGTACTTACCTAGTATGGACTCGACTGATATCAAGTAGGTGCCCCGCCCCCGCAGCATACTCGGTTTCCTCAGTGTACAATTGATAAATCACGTTCATGAAATGCCTTTTGCCCAAACCTTCAAGTAAATCAGTTACTCATCGACTCCCACAAACTGAAACGCGAAGTTGCTAGATACAGTTTGTTGATTTTATGCATATTCAATTCGTTTTCTGTGACAAAAAACATTTATACACTCAATAACAAAGTATTATACCAAAAAAACAACCTACTGAAAATCAAAAGAATACTAAATACCGAAATATATATCCGGAAAACGCAGGCGGTAGGAAGTTCAGCAGAGGCACTGTACAATACTTGGAAATCAAAATCCTCAAGTGACTGTTGACTTGGCAACGTTCACTTACTATGCAAACTGAAGTTACAGCAGTTATCACTGGTGTTGAAAACCAATAACTCGTAAGAAATTGTTTTGAAGCAAGGAACATATTTGGTGACACGCCAGAAAGCAAATTTGCGCTAGAAAAGTGCTTGTTGTTTGACAAAGTACTTGGTTTTTGCTCAGTTGCAGAACGTTGAAGGATTAGTGGTAAAAAGAATGTGTTTTGGAGGTGGCCGGAGTCAATTTTTCCGACTCCGCTCATGTTCCAAAGTTTTTTAATCCGTGTCCAGAAATTTTCCAATTTGCGAATCTGACTCATGTTCAGAATCCGGCTACCATCGATCCAACCGAAATTTACCCATGTTTTCACTTAAAGAAATGATCACGGAGACTCCTGCTACTGCCGAAATTGAAAAGTGACTCTGGATCCGGAAGAAAAACGCAGAATCCTGTCGGAGTCGACTCCGGCAATCCGGATCCATGGCCACCTCTGTTGTATTTACGGTGCTTGTTTTGTGAAAGTTAAAATTTTCAACAAAAAGAGACTAACACAGATTTTGAAAAGAAAAAATGACTGATGTTGGATTTGAGTACTAGGGAATGTGACAATTTTCATCCGATGTCTGGCCCACTTTGCAATAAAAAGCAATGCAAATGTTTCAAAATATTTCAGGTGAAGAAAGCCGGGATAAAAACATGCTGGTGAGTGTTTTCTGGAAAAAATGTTGCAGAATAAGTATCGAAATGTACAATATGTGAAAATTGCAAAGCGAAGTGTGTAACAATTTGAAAGTTGATATAAGAACTTGTAAAACGTGGCAACAAACATTTCAAAGTAAATTTGTTGTGCGTATGGGGTTCATTGTGAAGACATGATACTCAACCTCAATGTTTACTGTTGGTCAGACAGCGTTTGATTTTTACATGACGATGGTCTTTGGTGTAGTTTGAGTCTTAATTTCCAGTCATTACATTTTGATGCTTGTAACGTCAGAGATGCTGTTACTCACCTTCAGTTTTTTATTTAAGCTGGAAACCTCTTGTACAAAGAGTAAAAACTCAACTATCAAGAGATTGTGGAATTCTATCCAAACTTAAACATTATGCAACACTACCTGTACTTAAAGTTGTCTATAACTCATTAATCCATCCCTACCTTAATTATTCAATCCTCAATTGGGGACGTGCTTCAAATGCAACCAT
>JGI24159J19872_10003369_pt1 | contig 19868 bp, 8 predicted proteins | sample Ectturendosymbi4_FD_19872 | JGI IMG/M metagenome (IMG submission 19872) | reverse complement strand
TTTCATTCAAATAGCTTCGTTTTTGCGTGCTTTTTCATTGCTTTGGAATGTTGCAAGTGCGCGAGAATGAGATTTCATTGCGCAATAGTTCTGGTGGTCCTAAGCATATGCGCCCCTTAAAGGGAACATTATTGACGATGCAATGCAAATGGACGTTCACAAAACCCTTTATCCTTGTTACACTACAAAGAAAATGCCCATGTTTCGGTAACAATCACAAAAAAAACGCTTCATTAGCAGCAATAGCCAGGTATATCAGTATCATGATAATTTACACAGTAGGCTATCTGCACATTTTCAACGCAGGGCAATTCTTTTCAAGTAAGCATTGCCATGATCTGTAAAGAAAAAAGCATTGGATTGCCATGGTTTTCAACGAAACCACAAATTATGACTTAGCAAGCAGGGCCGCACCCAGCTGATATATTCAACTGAACATGTTCTTGAAAATTTCGGGGGGGAATTGCCCGGTTGCTCCTCCCTCTGATTGCGGGATCAGCTAGCAAGACTTGTCAGCATCACTTAGAAACAAGAGATGCAAACGTCTGGTATCTCGTCCAAAGTGATCAATAAAACCTTGTTACACAACCGGGCAATTAAGTTGGCCTGCGTGTTGACACGATTACGGACAAACTTATTAGACTTAAAACACCACGCATGTTTTGCAAAATTGACCAGATAAATTACGAAAATTCGCCACAGCCAAAATGGCTTTGCACTCAGTATTCACTTAAATGTCAGAACTAAATCTTAACGATCATTAAGACGTATTCCCACAAGCCTGCATAGATGCATTCAAAGAAGCCATGTAATTTTATACTGCATGAAAAGAAGACTGCGTAAGTGTAGTTTGCCACTCAGGCACATTGGTCACACTAACACTAATAATGGATTTTTCAAGCATTGCTGTAGACTCACTCATGCTTCTTTTCAGAAAGAACAAATGTACGTGACTTACCGCTATCAGCATGTCACTGTCTCGCTGCATTACCTGCCAAGATGTGTTCAACAGTCTCATGCAACAAAACGCCTGCTACCGCAATATAAAGTGAACTTTTGAAGATGTGTTGCCATGTTATTGTTACGCAATAAAGAACAACAGTAGAACAATCCGCTCGCGACTTTCGCAAAACACCTCTGCAGGCAAAGGAAGGGACATGAGTGAACTGCAAGCTCATCACTGCATGACACTATAACTGTGAACCTGGCTCTTGTTCAATGTGAGTTTCACACCGGCAAAAAAACTGTCATTGCAAGAGTCAAATCAATTAATCGGAATTAAGATGGCGACTTTAGGTTTTCCCAGAAATATTTGGATCTTAATCCCAATTTCCAGGCGGGGGGCAAATGCCCGTTTTGCCCCTCTTTCGGACGCCCATGCGATCATTGACTATTTTATATCAGGTTTCACAATTAAGGCCAGCTCATCTAATGAAAGGCAGAAACGTTTTTGACTAATTGTTAGCATAGGCTAAGTTAATTTTTAGCATCTTTAACGATTAAGTAATGTGCTGTACAAAGATAGTTTTGACGATGATTTTCAATGAAATTGAGTGTCATGTCAACACCTCTTCAGGTCTGGTGGGGGAACGCATCCCCTGTAACCCCCCCCCTCTGTCCGCGCCTGTATACCAGTATTCCATATCTACCAGAACTCAACAATTCCCAAAGTAATAACACACTCATCGACACGGCTGTGGCTGGCTATCCAATATAAGCAGACTATGAAAAGGAGCGGTGACAGCTCACACCTTGTCGGAATCCAATCCGTGAGTCCAACGCACACAGTGAGTGGTTCTGACTTGACGCCTTTGACGCGAATGTAAAATTCTGAGCGGGAATACAATGACTTGACTGCTAGTAGGAGGTGAACAACAGCAACATACTCCCGTAAAACTCGTCAAAGCTCTTCCAAAAACTTGGCCACTAGACAAAAAGAGTTAATCATCTTTTCAAGTCTTCAAGCATTTCAGGTCGGATTTCATCACAACCTGCTGCCTTCCCAGATTTCAGTTTTTTGACAGCCATGAAGACTTCAGTCGCAATGATGGTATTTTCTCCCCAAAATGCACCTCTTGCATGTCTGCTGGTATCAGAGTGACGTGGGTTCAAAATATCTATAATATATAGAATGGACTCTCCATCTGACAGGGATGTCCTCCTTATTGCTGAGTAAGGCACCGCTTTGGTATTTGATGGATCTAGCAGTTTGTGATCATTTGATGCGAGACGCCGGATTGTTTGCCAGAACACTTCGATGATCTCAGTTGAAANGATACAGAAATCAACCAGCGGCCGTTGACTCACTGAATCTCTGCACCAGGTGTATCTGTTCAAACCTATTTGNTTTGAAAANTTTTCCGTGATGCACAGTGTGATGTTGATCATAGATGCAGCAGGGGACTTCCCTTACCATTTAGGTTAGCAGCATCACCGTGTTGACCAAGCATACCTTTCCATTCACCAACGCTGTTTCCAACGATTCATGTCTACCAAATCGAATTGATTAGCTTCAACCTTTTGCAGGACATCACTATTTTCCTCTACCAGCTCAGGGTACTGTCCTGTTAAGGTTGTACCGTATGCCTGTATCAAACACAAAAAGTGTCCTTTCAACCTCAACATTCACACCTTTGTTTCCACTGAGGTGACATTCATCAACACAGCTTTCCGTTGGAAACTTACGAGCATTCCCACCCCAGACTGGACAAACTCCCAGCTCCACGGTAATAGAGCCCCCACACTTAGTTGAAGAGATGCCAACAACATCCTGGAATATTGTTTATTTTCTTCGTGCAATTTGTGTTTTTTCCCTGTGAATACACTTATGTTCCAATATTTCCAATCCCCAGCTGATGACAAGATTGTTGTTTACGCATGGGTTTCATTTCAAGTCTCCCTGAGCAGAAGCACTCTGCGCTGTACTTATTGGTCTCACCAAATGCGTAGTGGGTGCAATGTGAGACCTCCACTTGTCGATGGCTGCTGGGGAAGACTGTCGCAAACGTTTTGAAAAGCCTCACTGTCAAAAGCCAGAAGGCGGTCCTTGTTCACACCCCTGACATCCGATTCGCGATGGCATTGATCGTTTTTGCGCATTTCATGGTAGCAACTACCCAGGTTCGACCGATGGAAAAACCGGTCGCACCATTTGCCCAGCAACTTTTGCAGAAACTGGAGGTGCCACGGGAAATCGCTTGTGGGGGAAATATTTATGTGAGGGAGGCATTGCATTGTGTCTAGTGCATGAGCAAACATGTAGCAATTCATGACACTTCAAAAGGAGAGGCTGTGTATTACGCTACTACTTTTCTTTTTTTAACCCTTTAAGGGCGGACGGTATTTTGGTCTCTTCTGTTTCATAACCCATGTTGTTGTTCTACTCCTCATGGATGGATCTTTGCGGACACCCGTTCAATAAATATGTAGCTGCTTTTCAGGGCGAACACGCCCCGGTTTGACCGCGACAGTCAGGTATTTTAGGGTAGTGTCCCTGTCTGTTGTTTGATTGTTTCGTAAAACCAAAACGGCTGCATGTAAGGGGAAAAAGTAAGGGTTATGAAACGCAATGATGGATAAGAACGGCAGGGATTTTTGTTCAAGGAATATTACAAATAGCTTTCTGCTCTTCGTTTTATATTTTGCAAACCTAACTTTTTCCGGACGCCTTTTAAATTGCAGCCATCGTTATTTGAAAGCTTTACCAACTAGATCGTGCAACGTCTTGGTTTGGAAAAAAATTTTGATCACCCTACTCAGTACTCACTGTGATTTGGATTTTGTTCACGTATCAAAAACAACATGTTTGAAAAAGTTGTTTATGAGTGTTTAACTAGTCTCCACACAGGTGAAGAGTTTGAATCAGCAGGCTTGTCCAATCAGTCAGCAAATTTTTAATAGGAAATCGATTTCACGTAACACTACGCATCGTCAGTCTTACAACCTTATTCGAATAGAAGCGGCGTCGAAAACTTTGCTGATCTAATTCAAAGCAAACTTTAAAAATTTGTTGATTGATTCAAACTCTTCACCTGTGTGGAGACCAGTTACTTCAATGCAGATATGTGCAAGTTTGAAGCATCGCAAAAAATATGAAACCAGAGCCCATCCGGCTGATTCCTCGAAAGCTTCCAGCAAACTTGGAGCTTTTATTAATGTTTAAAAAATTATTTAAAAAGGTATTTCTCAAAACACCTCATTAAATACCTATGAAATCACACATATGTCAAAAAAGAAGAAACAATATACCATTCCATAAAAATATAAAGAAAAGCAACACTCAATTCAGTCAATAGAGTGTCAAAAAGAGAGTAAATCGTTGTAGGAGATGGCGCCAGCGGTGTAGTGCTAACAAAAGAGATGTGGGAGCGCTGTTCCCACACCAAGTGAAAGGAAGACTGCACCAAATAGTTCGAATAAACTAAGCATTCGCCTACAGAATTTCCGCACTGGATCTTCCTGTTTCAGTGCACATAAGGTGTGGGAAGACCGTTCCCATGCGTTCCCACCCCACTACACCTCTGGATGGCGCCGTATTCACGAGATGTCCAACAATGAGATGGTGGCAATGCAGTGCCAGACCAAACGCTTGAAAATATTAGATGTTCATGGCCAATTTGAAAATGGATGTGAATAACCAATTTTGGGCCAAGACAGCCAACTCATAACGCAAAACTTTCAAAGGGCTGCAGTTGGAATTTCAAGCATTCTCCGTGATGGAATGTTATAGGGTTGCAACATTAGTCTGGTAACAGAAACACGTTACAAATTGTTCTTACTCAGTACTTGTTTGAGGCACTATACTACTTACGCAACATGTGAACTACCTACCGTAGCTTTCGGTGAGGCCGATTTCATTATTGTCAATTAAGACATTTAACCTTTTCTTTTTGGTGTATAGCAGGGTTTTCTTAATAAAGTAACACAAAATATTGATTTACTTCTGGACAAATGCCGCTTTACAAGTTGCAGTCCATGTTTTTCATGATAATTTTCTTTAGCAAAAGTTGAATCGATGTTCCACATCTTGATTTTTTTCTTAATTCCATGAAATACCCAAGGTGTTGAAATCTATAGTAAGGTCGGAGCTGAGTTTGAGGGTATTAAGTGTACTTACCTTAAGCTTGTTAGGAAGACCAAACTTTGTCCTATCGTCGCTATTTTCAATGATAAATTTCCACTTGACATGTTGATTGGCAATTCGTTTCTGTTTCTCCACAAAATGCTTTTCACGAACATGGCGTAGTTGCTCATTTTGCCTGCGTTACCAACAAAGGTGACTACAACCTTCAGTGTGTTATGAAATCGCAGGTTTTTAAATTTCAAAGGAAGTTTTGCTCTGTAGTTCAATGAAGAAGATTGCAATATAGATGCAGGGCTTGGAGAAGAAGCTTGACAAGGCTTGGAGGAATTTTACAATTGATTAACTTTGATTTCACTGAAGAAGTTAAATCTTCTGAGAAGACCTTGTGTACAGCTATCCTTTATATCAGTGTGGTCCAACTACAAGCCCACCAGCCGCATGTGAGCCGCGGACAGAATTTTTGAGGCCCGCAAGCTTTCTCAGTATTGATTTAATGTTGTGCGTATGTTGCAGTAGGTCATTTTCATTAGAACGGACATAACACCTTTTAATAAAAATGCACAATATTAACGGCGTTACGCTAGACCAGGGGTCTCTAAACTACGGCCGCAGGCCAAATCCGGCCCGCGAAGCCATTTCTTCCGGCCCGCAGGACATTTTGTCAATAATGAAGAAATAATATATTTACGAAAAATTTATTGATTTGGTAGCAGGGATGTAGTGCTAACGAAAGAGGTATGGGAACGCACGGGGCACCCAAAAAAACTAGCCATTTTAAAACAGCTCCAAACTCATTTTAAAGCAGTAGGCTATTTAATGAAGTCATGAAAAAGGGGAACGCCGTTCCTACGTGTACCCGCCCCACTACACCGCTGTTTGGCAGAATGTAACAAATGTAAGTCCGCCCTCGACCTGTTGTGTAATAGCTTGTGTCGCTCTCTAAAAAAGAATTTGTAGACCCTGGACTACACTGCAGAGCTTCTTGAAATTAGTCAGCAAAGATAGATTTCCCACAGTGAAAGAGTTCGCACTAAAAATGCACTTCGTGTTTGGAAGCACATACGGGTGTGAGAGTACATTTTCTATTATGAAAGCAAGTCNAATCTCAAAGCAGAAATCGATAGGCAGACGAAAAACTGGACGGTGGTCACGGACGTGCTACCGCTAACACTGGTATCGACAAAGGAAGGAAAGCGTCAGAAAAGCCTGGACCACACGCATCCTATTGATAGAGATTTGTGATAAACTGCTATTTGCTATTGTGCAATAATTTCAATGACGCACTCACCTATCTACATTTTTTAGTTTTAAATCTTGTGAAAGGTTGCGAGGGCATAACTCGAAACTTAGGGTCTTGTCGAGGAATTATAAATTTAGCCTCATTTCTTGTAAAGTAACGACAGTGGTGACCAATCCAAAAGATATTTATTCCGTGACTGCTACGCGTTTCTCATTGCCACTTTGTGCCGATGCTGAAGGCATTGAATTCGTAATCCTTCATATTTACCTGAGTTTAACGCAGGGTCGTGCAAAGAAAGAGGGGTGAACGGGGCGACGGCCCCGTGCATCCAAGGCAGGGGGCATCCAAAGAGTTAAATTACAAAAATTGCATTTATTAAAATGCTGTAACGGGATACTTCTTCGTATTGTAAGGTTATTAACACATGCTTCATGGATCTGATGGGAACTTGCCTGAGAGGGACATGCAAATGTATGTTGAGTGACCCGAGAGAGAGAGAGAGAAATGAAGCACTCCCATCGTTATCTCAAGGCCTTACACCCTATTTTACTTGCGCATTTTGTTTTCTGTTTAATCTAAAATAGATTTTCGTCTCGTTATGCAAACATAACTTTTAGATCGAAGCTTTTGACATTAATTTTATCTGGTAAAATTTGATGTTGAAACCTGAAAACTTGGGTAGTGAGAAGACTGAGCTCTGCGCCAGAGATGAACGGACTCTCATATTTTGCGATCCAGATCCAGTCCTGAGTTTTTAAAACTCAGTCCAAGTCAAACCATAGTCCAAAAGTTTAGGAAATTTAAATCCAAGTCCAAACAAAGTCCAAAAAATTAACAAAGTACAGATTTTTAATGACAAAAATTAGGCAATTCTTTTCAATTAACTCAGTCCAAATCCTGTCCTGATCTTAAATTTATGTAGCATTTTACAGTCCGGATTCAGTCCAAAATCAATAAAATTCGTCATAGTCCGGATCCAGACCAATCCAGGTCCAGTCCAATGCTCATCTCTGCTCAGTGCCATCACTGACAGCAGTCATACGGTAATAGTCAACAGACGATTTATGCCGAAATTACATTTAGCTGGGTATGCATGCATGGGCCAAGGTATGTATGCAGGGGCCAATGAGGGCTGGAGAGGATACATCCTCCACCAATCAGCAGTAAAAACACATTGAAACTCATTTCATGAAGTACTTTCGTTTTTGGCCAAACTTTTTTTTTGCTCCCGGCAAGAACATATCAACGGAGTTTTGGGTAAGGGTGAGGCTGCATGTATATTGCCCAGTAGAATTAAAAAGATTTTTACCTTTTTCAAAGAGCAGTAATGTGGAATAAAATGCTTGTCTTTGTAACGCTAAGCAATTTAAACAAGACATCAATCGCGCGCTAACCCACACATAAAATGCATGAAAATTGATGTGTTTTACTGTAACAGTGATCCGCACGTGCGAGCAGTGGGATTCAGCGTTTTGTGCACTCCACCTTACAGCTCTGATGAAGCCCATAGTTTTGAGAGTACGAGGAGGAGCATGCAGAGGCATGAGCAGTCGTTGCTCGTGAGAGTAACAAAAGAACATCATTTTTGCCGTACTACATACCCAAAGCGACTCATAACACCAAACCGGAACTTTGCATTGCACTAATTGCAGCATCCTGTTTAACAGGTTGCGAATTGAAAGAAACCGTATACTCCTATATGAACGTTTGGCAAAAGACGAAAAACAAACACAGTACAGTACATCAGGGGTCACCAACCTTTTTGAAACCGCGAGCTACTTCCTGAGTACCAATTTACTGCGAAGTGCTACTAGTTTGATACACACATCTGAAATAGAAATTTTGTTCAATTTACCTTCAATTATTTTAGTATTGATATTCGTTAATGTGAAGATATTGATCATGCTACTGTTATTTTTAGAACAGGCCAGTGGGCGACCTGCTTGGTCCATGCGGGCGACATGGTGTCCGCGGGTAACACGTTAGTGACCCCTGCAGTACATGAACCCCTTACTCTGTCTGTCTTTACAAAAGTTTTTGATTTTTTCCTGACCAAACAACCATCAGAAAGATAAAGCATGTCGCTGATCGCAATCACTTATTCGGTTCTCCACCTTATTTGTTTTTACATTGCTGTATTCATTTCAACACAATGTACAGTACATATATCGTTTCCCTCTCTCTGTTGAGCGCGATTCAAAATAGTTTAAGCGAAATATATTTGGCTAAACCTCAGTAGTACAGAAAAGGAAATTTGAGCTGTAGATCAAAACACCTTTAGTCAAAAAGGTATTGAACAGCACTCCGCGGTCTGAGTCCTTTTCCAAGTGCTTATTGCATGCCTTATAATTTCGGTAACAACTTGCATGATCGTTGGTTCTTATCCGTATAGTTTTGGTAGTGAATTGACGCGCGAATTGAGTGTGGCGCAGAAGAACAGACCGTCCACCATGCTGTCCTTCACTGTCCAATCCATCGACCCCCTATGGCGAGTATGGTCTGACGGTGCTGAATGACGAGACAATCGAATGGCTGCTCAACACCTGTCCCGAGATCTATAGTCAGTGGCGTAACTGTAGGTTTGAACTAGGGGGAAAACGGTTGAAGGGGGCCCAGTAGCTAGCACACAGAAAACAAAGTTAAAAATGATTGTGAATCTGAATGTCGTGGATGTCTATGCTAGCTATAAAAACGAAAACACCCCGAAAAATGCAAAAAACAACGACCTACTGAAAACCAAAAGAATACTAAATATCAAAATGTCAGCTAAAGGGTCCCAGTTTTACATTTAGCTTGCGGGGGGGCGGTTCGACCTCCTGACCCCTTCACATAGGCCATTGTCTACTATAGTGCGGCCTGGCAGTGGATAAGACCTCGCTCAAACGATGAAGAAGAAGTGAATTGACGACATATATGTTTGTCTAAAAATAGGTAGAATTTTTTTGTTTTTCAGAAGTAAGGAAAATGACTGGGGAAATTACCATATTTGAGGTTTTAGTGCTAAATATTTTTTAATTTGTCATTAATTTCCCATGGCAGAATCTCGGTCACAATAGTCATAATAGGGTCATAGACAGTAAGTTCTGGGATACGTTTACAAGGTTATCAGCATTTATAACCGAAAATTTCCAGTCGATTGGTTGTATAGGCGTACATTTACGGTTTTGCAGCCGGAACCTGTTGGGAAGCATACGTGCAACTTACAAAACGATGAAAGTTACCTCAATATGGCTCTGTAAAGCTCTCTGGCACGGACTCGGCTCCTGCTAAGCTGTTCAATTTTGCTCTTCAGTTGAAATCTTTCCAGCATGGCGAAGAACTTCTGCTTTCTTGCTCTATGCCACTTTTCGTCGAGGTAAACAGACACGATTTGCTGGTATCTCGCACATTCGCGTTCGTTATTCAACCTAAAAACCACACGTTGAAAATCGTGTCAGCAATAGACTTGCACTGCGGCGGTTAAAGAATTCTTGCTTCTGAAATTTTTCATTTATTTTTACCGCAACAATCATCAGCAAACTCATAAAACTGCTGATGAAGGTCTCGACAAGGACTAAAATTTCATTAACTAATTCCAGAAATTTTAGACCAGTGGTTCAAAGTGGGCGAAATCGCCCCTTTGGGGGCGATTTTGAGGGACAAGGGGACAAAAAACAAAGGGGGCGATAGGGAAGAAAAACAACACAAGGGGACGAAAACTCTCAATCATTAATCGATCACTGAGTCGACTTCAGTAGCCTACTATTACGAGTTGCTTATTTCTTGCAAACTTTTATTTACTATGATAATCGTTGAAGGTTGTTGCTAAAGCAATTTATTTGTTAAATATTTACTCTGGATCGTCTATGTGCCCGGCTAAAGTATGGATTATTTTCAAAAGAGTTCTGAACGTAATAATAACGTCGTAATACAATTGTTTGGTTCAGTTATTTAATGGCTTGTTTCAAATATTTTATATTTTCTCTTTAAATTTACTACCTTGTGTTTGCTTTATCAGCCTTGAGGGGAGAAAATGACGTGTCGAAAGTTCAAAAGGATGCGATGAAATAAAAAAGTTTGAGAAACACCGTTTCAGACAAACTACATCTTCATTTCAAATATTCAAGATTTGCTATTTTGAGGAAGTAAATGAGTGTTTCAGGTATAAATATTTGCTTCAAACGCAAATTTTGATTCGCATTGAAACGAAAGCGATCAGTTTTAGGCCAGAGTCGTTATGACAAAATTTTAGTCATTCTTTTTGTCTTCTGCGCACTTTAATGACATCAAACATGCTCTTAATTCAAGATAAAACAACTTTTAGCACTACGTCTAAATTCACCGCATCCATCTGTCAAATTTCAATAAAATGTGGTTTGCCAAACGCAGTGACCCGCTCCAGTGATAGAGAGTTTCCAAGGCAATCTAGTGTTATGTGCACTGCTAACATTTTTGCGTAGTTTGCAATATCCTGAATTGAATTTTTGCAGAGATAGAATTTACCTCAAGTGCAAAGTGTTGCAACCCATTGGACACAAACTTGTACTTACACAAGTACGTGTTGCGTTGGCCGCAGAACTTTGCGATGACTGATGCTGCTCTTACTTTGCCGTAAAATTTCTTTTTGGCCCGTACTTTTTTGCGACCACTGTTCCGTGCTCGGTCTACTGCTTGTCGCCGCTTGCTTTTGAGAGCATCTCGACGTTTGTTGGGAGCTCGAACAACCTGGGCTTCTTACTGGTTTTAATTTAGGCACTTTTTTCGTGATTATTGCTCGAGATTGCTTTGCAACCACTTGGCTGAGTTTGCTTGGGGCAATCTTCAGAGGAATGACACCAATGTGAGGTTTTGAGTGTAAGTTTGAGCCAGTGTTTTTACAGTTTTCTTGTTCTTGCTGCATTTCCTTTTTTCTTGCACTGTTTTTGTCACTTTTTGCTAAAGCAGAACTGGTTGCGAGTTTTGTTGCTTTGCTGCTAACGGAAGTCTCTACTGTTTGGCTGCTAGAAGTCTTTAGCGAGATATGGTGGTAACTGCTTGCAGAAGCGTCGATCAGCAAGTCCTTTGCATCCGACTTGTCATGATCTTCGGCGCTCAAGTGTTCGGGGCCTTGAAAATGTTTTTTGCTGTGTCTTTTACGATGTCTGCGATTAGCGTTGTCACCACTTTCAAATCTTTCCACCGGTTCGACCTTGTTGCTTTCTTTCCCATCCTTACTTTCGTGCAAAGGCTCGTCAACTTGGCGTCTGCATTTCAACTTCCGCTTGACATTAGGCTCGTTTCTCAGTGGAGAACTACCGCCATCGTTTTCAGTCGTTGTGTGCTTTTTACGAGGTTTTCGAGCGTATGCATCGTAGCCATGCTCAGTTTTGCTATTGGCCGATTTAAAATACGCAGGAAATAAGTTTTTCGGAGTACTCTGGGTCTCGTCATAGCAAAAAGGTTTGGACATGTGCTCTACGTTTTTATTCAGAAGATGAGGAAATTTAATCTGATTTTTGATTTTGTCTTTAACCAATGGTTTTGGTTCTTGCTTGGCATGTTCTGCTGCTGCTTCTTCGTCTAACCTGAAAAACAAGCACAGTTGACAAAATTGCTGCATTAAGGTTTGTTGAAAACATTCAATTTGCACGCACTGCTACAAACTTGTTTTTAGATGTGCATCCAACCTTGGAAAGAAGATCATGCCGGAAGTTTTGTGTTAATCAATATTTTGTAATCCTTTACGTTTCTTTGATGTTTTATTTTTTACTTCGTTTCAGCCGGGTACTGCCTTATTCACCATTTTGAATCTAATAATAGGCAAAATGATTTATTTTTAGATGCCGAGGAAATTTCACAATTTATTTTTAGTGTTGTCAACGGAAAACGACCGACACAAAACAAAGGAGATTTCTCAACACTTCCAAGCGTTTCTTCCCCTTGCAGATATACTGTATTCCTGCTTGAATTCAGCTCTTATTTTGCTATCACGTTTAATTTTCTGAGTACACTTCCAATATGTCTAAGGCACTTAACTCGTACGTATCAAAATCCTTTTCCTCTGTGTAAACTAAGTGCAATTACTTAGCTTACACAAAACTAAACTTTTGCTTGTCAAAGGATGACCGATCCTATTGTAGAACTCAAAAATATTTAACAACTTTTGACTTGAGAACGAGATTGAAAACAACCATCCATTACTTGTCAGCTTTAATTTGTGACAAATCGAGGACTATGGGTTCAATCCCGTATTTCTGATGACTCATGATGATACAAACTATTTTGCTGAAAGACGCAGCGGTGGTCATTTGTTTGCGACGACTGCGGGAACCCTTCTTAATATCGCAAAATCAACTGTATGTGAGTTCTTAACAGGATTACAGAATATATATAGGTGTAGTCAGGGCCGGCCCCAGCAGGCGTGGGGTCCAATGCAAGACCTAGGCGCGGGGCCCCTCTGAGCAGTGGTGTTATTACGTCATCGTGCACAGTCAACCGTGTTATGACCTTTTTGATGAAGATATTTTAGAAAAATAACTGCATGAATGTCAAAAAAGACGGCAAATTATTGGAGTTGATCTGTATGCAGGCTACATGATAACGCAGGGGTTCCCAACCTGGGGTGCATTTGCCTATCTCAATAGGTACATTCAGGCCCGTAACTATGGGGGCGCAGGGGGCTTCGCCCCCCTTGGAAAATTTTTCGCCCCCCCTGGAAAAATGTGTTGGACATAGTTTAAAAAATGTGAACCCCTCTCAGAAAACTCTTCGATCCCCGTAGTGTCCCAAGCTGGTTACGGGCCTGGTTACATTTAAGGTAAGGATACAAGGGAAAAATATATCTATAAATTTTCTAGAATATAGAAGTTCTATGAAAAATTCGGCGGACTTTTGTTGTTTTACTCGGACCTTTTTCCGCAACAAATTTTAGGGCACATACTCATCTATCGGAATGCTGAAGGGATACATGTTCAGAGAAAGGTTGGGAACCCCCATGATAACACAACACTTTCTTTTATGGGGAGTAGGCATAGCTCATGTGTCTCCCAGCTACGGTCATGTTTATGGCTAATGACATGCTGCTGTGGTGGACATTAGACAATGTACCGCTACCACTCTTAATCAAACCGAAAGTTGTAACGGAAGCTCTGCAATGGTGCGGCGAGCGCAAGTGCAAAGTTACGTCAGTCAAACCGAATTGACAAGCAGATTGAACTTAAATGCAATTACTTCGCTCTTGTTGAACGACACTTTCGTTCGAAGAACAACTGACTTGGAGAAAACTGTCCACATGAACTTTTGCTTGCGTCGCTTTCGGTGACCACAATCGCAGACGCGCATAAAGATAACGTCTGGGCGCATGATCAACCATCCGCTTTATGACTCAATACACGATGAAAACAGACCTCACAAGAGAGCAACCCATGCATCCGCCCAAAGTTCTCCAAAAGCCCAATTTTATAGAACAGGGTTTCCCAACCTTTCTCTGACCATGTACCCCTTACTGAATTTTTTATAGAATTTTTAGAATTTCGGAACTATAAAGGTAGACTCCGTTTTTATGTATCAAAGTTAATTTGTTGCAAGTGTACAATAAATGTACGCCTTCAGACAGCCAAATATACTCCTAGGGGTACGCGTACATGTATCCCAGGTTGGGAACCTCTGTTACAGAACTTCCTCATTATGCTCCATTATGCATGACCTTGGAATGTAAACTCTTTTCATGAATTAGAAATGTAATGTACAAAGATGTTTCACCCACCACGTCAAAGTTGTAGAAACATTTATCAAACGCAATATACAATGCGCATGGTTGACTGATGAAATAGAAGCATATAGCCGCCCAATATATTGATAAACAGGAACGAGTGTGCTGGATGACATTCACAATGTTTGCCAAAATCTTTCCAAAAACAGAAGAATCTCTCGAGAACTGAACAACGTTACGTTAGCAAAACTGCCATCGAACTTAATAAGACAGACACTCGTTTTGACCTGTTCATTGCGCGTTGAATTCCTACACACCTTGTTTGCAGCATGTGGATCTACTTCAGTCTCAACTGGCACTAGTAACAACAAAATTCTATCCAAAATGAGTGGGACGTGGTGGAGTGCAGATATAACGCTCAGCATGAGAATTGAGCATGTTTGATAACGTACGATAATAATTAGAGGAAATTCATCGTTCATTCAAACGATAATTATTTGCTAACAATGAGATTTATAAGCCTTTCTACAATTCTCGTGCGCAAGGAGTATCTGGCAGAAATAAACAACCTGCCCAATCCTCATGCAGCGGGGCCCAATGCAGTCGCATCGGTTGCATCGGCTTAAGGCTGACCCTGGGTGTAGCTGAGACTAAGCTTGAACCTCAACACCAGAAACTCAACTGAGCGCTGACAAGCGGAGTTTTGTTTCGGCAAATGGCTAAATATGTGCAAAGCCCTTAAAGTGTATAAAAATTGAATTAAAAGCATTTGTTTTTTTCGCTTTTCTGCTGCATAATCTGCCACTTAATATCATAAAAAGACATTTCTATTCTAACAGTCTTACTCATTAGCTCTGATGATCAATAACTCCGTAATATGGCGCTAGACAGACTGAGCCCTCGGCAACAGAATAGGTAATTACACTTTTTAAGCAGTGTAAATGAAAATGACTGCTTAAAAAAATTTCTTCAATGTATAATTTTTTCAAACAATTGCACTTTCTCACTCATTATAGCACTTCCGCCATTCTTCGTGGCATTCGCATACATGGTAGGCATGGTATGCAGTCAAAACCTAAAAACTCATCTTTTTTTCGAACTGCAGGGAGCAGTGTCACAATGAACGAGCATGATGCTTTACAACTACGTGATAACCAACAAAAATATGCAAATGTTTTCCTAATATATCTTAGCAGCAATAAACTCTTAAAGCATTTAATTTGTGTTTGAGGCTTGAGCTGTGTTCACAGCATTAATTTTGCTTGTATTGCCTGCTTGAATAAGAGATCTCATATTATTTATCGTTGATGTGGTGATTACCAAACAACATAATCCGTGTGAAGCAAAACTGTGCAGCTGTTTCTGATTTACTTCTTAATGCGATGTATTAAATTTGAGCGACGAATAAAAAATAGTGACCGCAGAAATTTGAACGGCATATAGCACAGACACTTCGTTAATAAATTGGAATCATCAGTCGTGTAAAAACATAGCGGACAAAATTGACAACTACAGCTGGATTTGTTCTTTTTCTAAAGTACACGGTTTTGTAGATAAGCATACGTTTGAATGCTGCCAGAAAAGCAACTTTTGCTGTTGCCATGAGACACAATAAGAGCTTTCACTCTGTTGACTTAGCTACAGTCTTTTTGATAGTACGAGCCGGCAAAACAGCCCTAGCAAGAACAACAGTCATTCGCTTTCCATTGGTTGGTCGTAAAGAGCCATTGTATTGTGTACTTAAGCGATATCCATTTTTGTAGGTATAGCCGTCGAAACGTCAAGACATTTTCTGACCTTGCATGCTCAGCGTTCTTCACGCCAACTATGGCTTACGGTACTCTTTTTATGGCGCAGAGTTTGTGTAACGATTTCCAACAGGTAGGCTTGGCCTTGGTTCTGGTTTTCAATGATATGCAAATGCCATGTAGAGATGGAGAGTATGCTCAGAACATTGGCAGGTCGTTTTGTAATTACTTACTGCTCATCAAGACGTCATTTAATTTTGAAAATTTCCATAGAAACGAAGTTTATTATGGTTGCAAACCAAACAACTCTTTGCTTTGCCTGTGCAGCAACGAAACACGTTGATAAAACACACAGCAATAAGTCCTCCTCACCTGTCTAGATGCACAATTCACAATTTTTCTGCAAGAAGTGCGGTCTTCAGTGAAAAACGCAAACAATATTCATGGTTTCCGTTGATAAACGAGATCTTTTCGTCTCAAGTACTTACAGTATAGTCATTCATATATTTCCATATCTCTCGGCATTTATCGNCTTGTATATGAGTGTCNTCTCTAAACTTTCAACATTATTTATTGCAATAAACTTCATGCAATCTGCGGTTATTTGTTTCAGGGTTGGCCGTTGTGTTTTTCCAAACTATGTCCCTTATGCCGCGTTAGTTATTGTAGCAATACTTCCTTTATGTCAGAGGTAAGTAAACTGCTGCCTTCTACTAGGTTCTGCGATTACCAGGGAAGCCTGCGGCAATTGAAAAAAGAAACTGTATTTTAATCACACTGTCTATATGCTGCATTATCTTCCAGCAAACCGCTTGATATTAAAAGCGCGGTCCTTTTTGACTTTTCGTATAGTCCACTGATGCGACCCTCTCCCTGAAATATTTGCCCATTAATGTTCTTTACAGTTCAATTATTTGGAATTCTTACCTTGCAGCACTTGGCATAACAAAACTTCTTTGCCTCAATCACATTAAACTCAACCTTCCTATTCTTAGCATAGCTTGTGTGTTACCCGTAGCAACAAGATCCAAATTGCATGCGCTATTTGGTATAAAAANGGAAACACAGGAGTGTCTGCAATGATTCCCAACTGTTTCAGCTTTGTGCTGCTGCGATATTGTNAATTCGCTTATTCCTTTTCTGCAGAAGCAACAGGGACAACAAAGGACTTTTGGCGTCATGTATTCAAAACGTCCTGAACCTTAACCAGAAAAGTGTACGGTTGTTACCAGCTTTCAGCAAGGCGTAACTTACTGTGCATGTACCTTTTGCTCCAATAATAAGTGTGGCAGGTGGGGGCACTTACAACTGCAAGTCATGATTTTCGAAGTTTTATGCGGCCAAACACAATTGCCCGACCTACCGGCTTTGCAATCAAGGTCTCAACCACCAGACCTTGTAGAGTCAGTTGATGATTTCAAATATATATATTTGCTCTAAGTTTGCCTTCATGTCAGCACATGACCCTCATCAAAGAATGCCTATGTGACTGTGTTCATCCTACCAAAGCATTTCTAACTTGGCTCTCATGCAATGTAATTTCGTTAGCTCAAGACAAACTTGGTGGCCGAATCAAAATCCATGAAACTGTTGCTGCTGTACAGGGCAGCGATTTAAAGAAAAAAAACTGATTTCACACTTTGCAATGTTTTCATTGTTTTAATCATCCCAATTTTTTTCGATAATCGCAGCATTATGTATTTTGGCACCAACCCTTCGTGACGCAACGTTCAAGAAGCAGAGGAGTTCGGCATCAGGGCATTCAACCATACAATAGTTTTGGTTGTTCGTTAGTTGTGAGCACGCAGTGTACTGTGTGTTCGTTGCAAAAAAACGATGCCAGATTGGTAAACCTCATTCACTGACCACAGAACAATCTGGCTCCCTGGAAAAAATTCTTGTGAAATTATGTATGAGGCCGAATCATCGTGTTCTCCCAATGTTTATCGTTAGGTCGCCCCGTACATTTAGGAAACATCCAACTCTGCTAACGTTTCACAAACTCGTCAAATCCGCACATTGGCATTGCAAACGTAAATCCCATCTGCGTATTTCCTGGCATTTGTTCGTCTTACCATTCCTTGATTTTGCATTGTTGACTACTCGAGCATACTGGCGCACAGCAATGCCATGTTTCACACGCTGTTTGCAATTTCGTAAGGTTCAGTTTACTGGCTGTACACAACATGACTTTCGGATAAAAATTGACACTAGATTTAGGAATCAAACTTTTTGAAATGAGCTATTTTCAAAATTGTCAGATTGGTAGATGTTGCTGAAAACTGATGGAAATTAACCCTGTTTTAGAAAAGCTTCCAGCAACACTCGAAACGCTAAAAGACCGTTTCGGAGCGCAGGGTTTCCTACTATTCGGTAAACCCAGCTATCATACAACAAATATGTCAGTTCACAAGTTTTACCTGCGTCATATACTTCGTTGAGTAGGATTAATTATATTAAAATTCAGCATATTTTAAAAGCGTTATCAGCAAGGACCTCCTTCAAAACGCAAAACTTGGTGAGCGCTTCTCGGCATGAACGAAGTTGGTTGGTTAATTACCAGCGATTTTGACAATGAGCTGCTGTCTATTCAGAAGGAAGAAATCTGAATAGAATGTTGAGTAACCGAAGTACATTAGGCGAATAGTTTCTTCCAAAGATTGGCAAAAATACCGCTCAATGATTTGTCAATCATTGCCAGTTTTAACGCTATCGTCAAACATGTAATATTGCATCCTAACCATTTCAGTAAACTGGGTATGCTCACCTCGGTAGAGATTCAAAAACGTTGTTTTTCATCTTTTGAATTACTCCGTTTCCTTTTCTGCAGAAGTTGGTATCTTCACCCTATGCCTGATATATGAAGCAAGTCTTACGAGACAAAGCCGCACCGACTTTTCCAACATTGCCGCTCGACGTTTACGACAACAATTGATCCTTGAGCTTCGTACCGAAGAATGCGTCCCTGCGACGAACGTCGGTTGAGATGTTGTTGGTGAGTACAAGCTAGTCCCGGTGGCCGTTGTCAAAGGACGTCCTAAGCTTATTGTGAAAGCACCCTATACTCCGATGTAAATGCCCCTTTTATTGTCAACTGCGATAGTGCGTTTGAAAAATTTTGTCCTAATTACATTTCAAACTGATTTAAGTGTGTTGGCGATGGGCAATCGTGTAGTATGGTCGCGTCCCGATAGGAAATTTATTACAATTGAAATATATCCCAAAACAAGTTTTTCTCTTGTTAACAGGTAAATTAAACATTTATGTTGTCACTACCTCCGAACACTTTGATTGTATGGCTAACAGAAAAATCATAATGATGAACCGCATTTTGATTTATTTGGGCCAATTGCAAGTGGGAGATGCAACTAGAGTATGAATAAAGACCAAAGAGAAACTGAATATCACATCGAAAATGCTGTTGTAATTTTAAGAAATTGCAACAAATTTATACGTTGTTGTAACCAGTTAGTCTTTTCACAATTATCCATTAAGCAAAACAAGCTACAATATAACAATTAAAAATGAGTTGAAAGTTTTTAATATCTTAACAAGTATTTCATAATAAGATGATACTTTTCATTTTAGTGAAATGTGTCGCACATGAAACTTCGTTGTCGTGCTCTATTCGTTGTTTTCTACAAAAATATATGGCATAACATCACGTCCCAATTTTGCATGTTCAGTAAGGACCACATTAAGTTTTTTTCTTTAGGAATGAGATCCAGACTTGATGAAATTTACTGCCACTCGTCTTGTCTGGGTGATACAGTAGAATGTTGCTTTAATTTAACCATAAAAGTGTACGGTTGTTACCAGCTTTCAGCAAGGCGTAACTTACTGTGCATGTTCTAAACCTACAGTAGTGAGTGGGATTGATGAAATAAAATATGTTATCGTAATGTTCGATCTCAGGTTCATAACTATCATACTAGGTAGAGCAAACAACACATTTAGTTCCCAGGATGAGTACTGTGCGCTCTCAAAAACCTTTTCTTTCTGTGATTGGATCAAGAGTTTTGTACTCAGTTCTATTTGAATAAGACAGGGGATAGTGTTGTTGTAGTGTGTGTAGTAACTTAACTTAACACTGCATCAAACAATTTGCAACTTACTGCTGATCTATTG
>JGI24159J19872_10003368_pt1 | contig 19869 bp, 11 predicted proteins | sample Ectturendosymbi4_FD_19872 | JGI IMG/M metagenome (IMG submission 19872) | reverse complement strand
ACTGTATGGTTATCCATTTTCTGTGCTTTTGCGAATGACGATACAGATGTGGAGAGGATAAACTGCTATGTTCCTCCCAGTGTGGGTCATGTGCTAACACCGTTTCGGTAATGTGCGCTGATGTATAGCTAACCACTTTTTGTGTTCTTGTGTCTGTGATATGGACCATGAGTCCGCAATAAAATAAAATATCGTTATTAGTGCTGAGTGTGCATGTGTAGAGCATAATCCCTGAGTGTATTGCTCTCGGTAAGATGTCTGGAGGGCAATGCCTTCCAAACAGAGTGACTGAATAGCAGAAATCTCTGTCAGTCCAAAATCCCAGATTTCTTCGCTGCCAAGTAATCTAAAATTATGAACTTGAGATTGTTCATAACTACCTGGATATGGCGGTTACTAGTCTGATGTACTATTGTAAATGCCTCAATAAATTTGTTTTGCTTCTGCGAAAGGCTGCTGTTGGGTCGTAATTGTGTTCAATTTAGTGATTTTCACCGATATCTCAGTACTTCAGATGACGTCAGGCTTGAAACAACCGTCTTCGGTTAATCCGGATCTTCGCCTAAACCGGATAAAATCGTCGGTCAAATCGAATCCGANTTAACCGAGGTTTACTNTATTNCTCGGCATTTCTACTCGAGCTTGTCAGGTCGTACTTTCGNGAAACGCAAAATTTTGAACCTGCGCGGACTCGAGTAAACCTCATTGTGACTCGCGTACTCGGCAAACTGCGACCACCTTGCCTCGTTTAAATATGGACAAGAAGTTTTACAAGACAAAACTGCTGAAAGGCATGGAACGTGCTCCAGCAATCAAGCAGCAGCAATCAGTTTCATATCAACCAGTTCCTTCTGTATGCGTTTGTATTACTATTTCGGTCGATGACGTCACTGGTAAGGTTTACCGAACGATGTATAGATCATGGGTTGGAAAACGAACACAAGTGTTTTCATCGACAAGAAGTGCGCACTACACTACCATGGACAATGCGGTACAGGAATGGGGACAGAATTGATCACAGTACACATGAATGAACCAACACGATTTCTGCGATTGATTAGGGATTTTGAAAAAGCACAATATCAATTCCAAATTTACTCTAAACTAACGAGCTTACATTTGTTAAGCACCACCAATACTGTACCACCAACTACTTGACGTAACCGTTTAAGCCAGTGGTTCTTAACCTGGAGGTACATTTCATCTTCCAAGGGGGCAAATTTACTAAACCACAAATTGCAGCAAATGTGAATTTTTATAAATTATTCTGAACTGTAAGAGTTTAATTTCGTATTTTCAATCAATGAGCATCGTTGAGTGTATTGGGGGTAAACCTGGTAAACTTGTTCGATAAAAGGGCAAGATATGCCAGGCCGTAGCTACACTGAGGCAAATGAGGCACTTGCCTCGGTAAACTTTCTGTAATGCTGCCACAAAACATTTTTGTTGCGCTAAATCAAATCATATTTTATTGTGTGGCTGTTTTTAAAAGAGCAGCACTGCAGCTACACTGTTGCAAACACCAGAGATACTACCAGCCTAGATTAAATGAGGGCAGGATGTTAGGTTTCCATAAACAACATTTAACAATGTTCCAAGCCGGTGACGTAATTAACGTATTCGCCTCGGTAAAAAGTTGACCCTGACTACGGCCACGTAATGTAAGAAAGGTTAAGGACCACTGGTAAGCACAGAACGAATTTCTGATTGTTTTTCTGCCGTCTTATGAAGCGACCAACACTTTCCACCAAAACTAAGGACTTCTGTGCAGAAGAGAACGACCTTAAAAATCTGAAGCGATATACAAGCGCAGGGAGGTTTAACAAAACTATCTACGAGTGAATTATAAACTGCTCTGTACACACCTCGTGAGCGTTTGCTGCAGTATATCAGTCGAGGAAAGCGTTGATATGTCAGCAGCTTGCGGAAAGCCTTATACACTGTTATGCATCACTTCAGTTCGAGTGTACGGTACTCATAACACCGATGTCTTATACAAACATTGTCATCTGTACTTGCACAGAAAATGTAGAACGGATGGGTCGATATTAACGCCGCACAAAGTCGCCAGCAGGGGCTTTAATTGCCAAGACAAGGGTTTCCCAAACCGACCCCATTTGACAATCTGGTTTTTCCTGGACACCAATCTTGTGTTGCATCAATTTTTCGGAACAACCAGCGAGGAAGGAAAACGTAAAACGAATTATGCTGAATCATGTTTTGCTCTACAAACTGGCAAGATCAATGTGACGGACAGGGTTGCTTCTTACAGCAAGTTTTCTATATCTCGGTGTTCTCTCTGACAGGCAAACTCGTAAAGTCACAGTCCACTGCCTGTATTTTGACTTCATATTTGTAGGAGGTGAAAATGTTGTTTCACTCCTGTAGGTAGTGGAAAAAGGCAATAAAATTTTAGTTGCTTTTTGAGAGAGCAATGGGTATTCGTCGTCAACACTTAATCAGGAAGATGCAAGAGCTTTTTGACTGAAACTAATCATTCAATTTCTATCAGATGACAATTCGGCTAATTATTTTTCGCGTCCTGACATATCAGTTTTGCAACAAAAGGCTTTAAAATCCAATCGAAATTCTCATATGGTTCTTCTTGAAATGTCCATAAAGCACTTCCAAATGTTGCTGAACGTACATTTATGATTGCAAAATCATTTCAGTTACGAATAACTGCGGTCATTTTTTGTGGCATTGTGTTTGTTCGACTTTTTTCACATCTTCATTGACCCTCTGTGCAGTCGCCACAGACCCCAGTTTGGGAAACCCTGGCCTGACGTATCAGTGCAACTTGTACATTTCAAATATACACAAGCAGCCGTCACATGATTGTTGGCAATTTTGAAACACAACAGTTCCAGGAGCACCTCGGTCATATCTCGAAGCAATAAGAATTACGGTAGAAAAATAATACTCTGTTATGATTACAGATAATACGCTATTTGAATATGACAACACACAGTTGACGTTGGTATTAACAATACTTAATACAAGGCGTTACAGCAATCCACACTGCGCCCTCTACTGTTCGTCAGTGCAAACGTTGTGGAAACACAATGGACTAAAAATAACCGCTTTGATGCACTGGTGGGCGAAATGAGAAATAATAAGTGAAAGAAGTAATCGCCATACTTCTAAATCAAGCACGGGCAGGCTATGCCCCATTCGTTTCTCTTATCCGGTCGGCTGTACTTGTCCAGACTGATTTAATGAACGAAGCCAATTCCTTTTTTACACTTTTTAAATATATTTCTTGTAGTAATATTTACATCAGTTTACACAAACAATCCATCCGCGTGGTCTGGATCGCTGTCTAATTTTAGTCCGAGTTCTAGGGCGGTCGTACCACGGAAAGATTAGGGCCAAATACGAAATCAAACATAAGGCCAAACAAACTACCTCCCTCGGGCCGTGCAAATAATATTTCAAAATACAGTTACGCATCAGCACAAGATGTCACTTCTCCCGATGCAATCGATACTGCACCGAATGACAAAAATCTTGCTGGAGGTTCCAGCCTCGCTTCCGTTACAAGCCAAGAAATGAAGTTGCCGTAACAGATAAACTCGACAGATGCAGCAGCAGGATGGACCGGCTGTCACGGGTCAACAACCTCAGTTCATAAGGTGAGCGATCAAGCGTAAAAAGCGGGAACACGTCATCACGCTTCAGTCATCGTCAGAGTTCCCTCCCCCGGCAGGCTCCCATGCCGTGCCTTTCAAGTCTGTCCGAAAGTAATAAAAGCAATAAGTTGCTTTGAATCAGGGGGCGGATCCAGCCAGTTAGGTTAGGGGGGGGGCAACCGGTATACAGGATTTTTGGGGACTTGAAGTTTGTAACGGGCTTGAGGGTTTTGGGGGGCGCTGAGTCCAAAAATCACATCCGTTTTTGTCCATCTGGTCAGGATTAGCCGCTACAGAGCACACATTTTGCAGTTTTTTGCAAAAAATTGAAAATTAACTCCCACCATTTTTAACTAGAAAACAGATTTTGTAATCACTGGTGGTGCTTTTAAATGCTGAAATGCTTTATCTGTTGTTGTTGAACTGAATAGGCCCATAGGGAGTGAGTTAGTAGCAGCCTAGTGATAAGTGGGAGCTACATTAAAATCCTATGTTAGAATAGTCTGTGCCTGGTACCATAGTTGATGAGCATGACTGGATGATTTGCGGTGGATTAGAAGAATTTGTGCATATTGGTTGGGCAACAAAGTGGATACACAAACTTTCCGGGTTTACTGTGTCTGTGGGACAGCAGGGCTCGCCAAGAGCATTGAACTAAGGAAAGTTGGCCAAAGAGAGAAGGATTTGAGATTGGGGAAAGAAATATCATAGGCCCACACTCTCCTTTGGTTTATCCAAACTAGGTGCTACTTCCTCCTCTCCATGTCAAACTAAGGTTGATGAAACCGTTTTTAAATAGGAAAAGTGACTGCTTTGCATATTTCTGTGAAAAGTTCCCTGCACTGAGCACTAAAAAGTTGAGGGCAAGAATTTTTGATGGCCCTTAGATACGACATTTAATGCAGGACAAATCTTTTCCACTCACCATGACAACCCCGGGAAAAAAGCTTGGCGGTCCTTTTACAGCAGTTGTCGAAAATTTCTTCAGAAATCTTAAGCTCTCAACTATCGCGACCTTTTATAACAGCTGTTAAATTCTTACAAACAACTAGGGTGCAATATGAGTGTGAAGGTTCATTTTCTTCATAGTCATGTAAACTATTTTCTTGAAAACTTAGAAGCAGTGATTGAAGAGCAAGGAGAGCCCTTCCACCAAGATATAAAAACAATAGAAAAAAGATACCAGGGATGCTGGAATACCAACATGATGGCAAACTATTGCTGGTGCTGAAAAAGAGAGGTTGCTGACAGTAGCTACTCCCGAAACACACAGAAAGGCAATTTCAGGTTTAGCAACCATGTATTATATTCTGTCATGAAAAAAGATTATAAAAAAGATTATACTATCAAGTTTGGGCTATTCTTGACATTTTAACACTTTTCTGTCACCGCAATCTTGGCATTGCAAGGCCATAATATCTGTGTACATTTGTACCTTAGCTTGTTCCTTCCCAACTGATAACATGATCTGTATAAGATTTTTACAAGACTGCTGTAGTATCTATTTCATTGGCTATATTTCGTATCTCGTCCGTGCAGCAAAAGGCAATCAGATTTCTTTGCAGATACGTCACAATGGACCATTCGGTTATAATAATGCAACTCATTGACGGTAATCTTCATGGCGATCTAAAGGCCTTGCGCGAACCATTGAAACAACACCCACGCTAAAAATACACCGCAGCTTTTGCGACCTCTTGCGGTTAAGGATGCACAGGAGGAGCAAGGAGCAGCCTACTTCATCGAAAATAATTAATTAACCTTTTTGACTCCTTCAAAAAGCNCGTGTTATCAAAAATACATATGTTTTGCATCAAATAGCTTGTCATTGCAGGAAAAGTCACTTTGCCAAGAGAGTCATCATCTTAATTTAGCATCAAAACGTTGATGGACAAATTGGAGGCAAGTTGGGCTTAACCCAACTTCTTAGGCTAATAATGTCAAATCAAAATAAATACCATTTGGATTGTTGGTGGTCATGGACTGGTTGGCTTGAGCAGGGACGATCTTGGCGTCATCGATGACGTTGCCATTCGCGCTTTGTGACGCTGACAACGAAGCTTCTGCTTTCTGCCTCGGCATTTCAAAGGTTCGAGGAGGTCCTGGTATTTTACCTGAAACAAGCCTTGGATGTTATGACCAACGTTAAAGGACGGAATCTACTGAAAGCTGTTTCGGTGAAGACGCCAAAAAAGGCGCAAAGGGGGGTTCACATGAAACTTCCTCCCAAGGAGGGCCGTCGAGGCCATATTGCTGTAAATATTGCAACCTATGCTCTCTTTGTCAGAACTCCAAGGTTGGGTTAGAACGTTCCATTATACTCGCTTTGTATTCCCTTTGGAGTGTCACGAGTGGCCTGCGGGCGCCCACCTCCCCTTGTTCCGCGCCGTGGTCCACGAGGCTGCTTCAGCAGTGAGTGCTGCACTGGTGGCGAGTCAAGTTTTTAGATTAAGCTCTGTGACGTGGACAATGCGTCTGAGCGAAAACGAATGATTAAACAAAGAATGGCGACACCGCGCATGAAGTTTCCATTTACATCAAACCTTGGCTTGGAGAAACATTCACACAAAACGTTTACTGTTATTGCATATGACCATTGCACTTAGAAAATGTCGCAGCTGGACAGATCTTTNATTNCGCTCGTTTAAAGGTTACCTAGCAGCAGTGGCATAGCAACCAAACAAACAACGCACCTGCATCAAGCGACACTTTCCCGGCTTCACGCGCTAAGAAAGGATTTTGTTCGTCTGTGAAATAAATATCATTAGAGAAGAGATCCAGTAAATCCCGATCGATTCTAAAATATTGGAACCATCAAACACTAGGAGATGAGAACTTGAAAGGTGCCAATAAACAGTACCAACAACGAGTTGCAGTAGTTCGTTAAAGTAAAGCAGCTCGCTTTAACTTTAATAAAGAAATACAAATGTATTTCAATTGATACTCAGCCTAAGGACAAAGAAAAAATACTTTAAGAGATCAACAGACTATTGACGATGAGGAAAACGTCCGAATTCAAAATATTCGAACAGTAGAAAGATTCAAATCACAAACTGAGGCAGCAGTGTTACCGACGCTGGTCACCGAATGATTGAGGTATTCTTCTGCACAGACTGACAGCTACATTTGTGAAACCAACTGTTATAGTAGCTGAGCAGGGACTGGCAGGAAATGACAAGCAAGTTCAAGAACGGAAAAACATGACACTTGGTTTTGGTGACAAACGGTTACTCACATATCTACACCGCAAAATTAAAAAACAACCACTCACGAGAAGCAGTAGTCGCATTTCGTGGTGAATGGCCATTCTCTTTGGGCTGAAAATTTAACACAAACGTTTATTTTTGAACCACACAAACCTCATTTACCTGCTAATTACGACAAAATTTGAATTGAAATGATCGAAACAACAAACAGTTAAACAGCTTTTCATGTGAATTAACATTTCATGCGAATCAACCAACAACGAATCAGCTTTTCATGCCATTTCTAGAAATCATACTCAATTATCGAACCCATGAAAATTTGTTGATCTCAACCATCATTCATACGCCTGTCGCACATGCATCAGGGATCTCAAACTGCACGATCCATTGACATAATGCAACACTAACCATTTCAGGGTCTCAAAGACGCGGCCCGTGAGGGGGTTTTGTGCGGCCCGCGATGTTTTTTGGGAATTTCAAATAATTAACATTTACGTTATTTAGTTTATCACTGGTGTTTTAAAATGCTCGGCCGGCGAGTGAACAAGTCCCGTTAAAACGAACGTAGAGGCGGCTAGAAATGATTTACTTGTAACTCATATGATACCTTTCGCAGGAAATAAGTTGTAAAAGCTGTTTCTAGTAAGGTTCAGATACCGCCATTATTGCGTCAGCGTCATAGTGCGGCCCTCTGGTTACTTTAGAAAACTTCATTTGGCCCTAGGAGCAATTTGAGATCCCTGAATTATTTCATGGCATGTGTTTCTTGGATGGTGAAGAAAAGAGGGTGTTGAAAGTCATCAGGGCAGCTTCAAACCTTCTCTGAGGGATTTCGAGTGCGGCTTCTATCATCAAACAATATCTTTAGTCCTGTCCAAGTCGACAAACGCAGCATAAACTCTTACGATGACCGACCGAAGCTAATAGAATGCGAAATTTTAAAGAATTTCCAGCCTACATTACAAACGATACATGCAAAAAGCGCAGAGAATTGTGTAATTTCATCGTGACACATCTACAGGTCTCAACGCAGTCTGTAAAGTTTCGTGAAAATTCAGCAAAATCACTCTTTGCCTCTGCAGTGAGGTAAAGAAAACTACCAGCAAAACCCGTTTGCTTGCACAAAGACCCCAAGTCCTTTGTTGTGGCCAATTTCTATGCATTCGAGCGCAGACATCCGGGTAACAAACCTGATACGAGTTGCTCAAGCTCGTCGGGAATTTGCTGCTCAGGCCGACATTATGCGGAGGAAGCTGAAAATCTTTGTTTAGTCTCGGCGAGACGCCGAGAGTGGATTGCTCGGGCGCGTACAGGTCTGACGCGAACGACCCGTGCAATGAGGATTTAGAACGGGGTTTTGTGTGAATTGGTGATGATCCGCTGACAGCTGGCGTTGGTGCCTGGCTGTCTTGGTACCCTGTGTGCTGCGGAAGATAGAACAGTTAGAGGAGCTCAGTGTTCAGATAGTGGAGCTCAATGGCGGCTTCTGTCGCCTTGAACCGATCTCTGCGGATTGATCTGGTTAAGAGCGGATAGATCCGGTTAGGTCACTACAGTGGTTTCTGCGGTCCTTAAATAGCAGCAAAGCAAAATTTCAAAAACAGTCCTAAATTGGTGGTCATGAAAAAATCACCGAAACCGAATTGGGAAAAACAAGTGTTTTTCACCAAAACATCGATCAGTCGCTCCAGAGCATTGAGTTGCATAAAAAGACTAAAGCATTGCAATTGCTACACAAAAGTGATCACATGTACGATGCATGCAGAGAATTTCTATCAGATACTTAAAGGTTGACGAAGCGAAGGTATCAACCTCATGAACACGAAGATCGAAAATTAATCACTGTTCAAAATCAGTAAAGATAATCAAACTATTCTAATCATCAAATTGTTTTCCAGTAACGTTCAATTCAGTTGGATTCATCCTTTGATTTTCTCTGCAACGTATGCTGCGCGAGAGTTGACGTCTCGAATGAAACATGCATCTAAAGTTTCTATCGTTCGCGCACACAAGATCTGATGGTTCCTGAGCAGAGCACGACAACGCGTTCTGCGAAACATCGAGCGACTTCCGCAAAAATTATATAATTTGCGTCACTTAGACCAGCGCTCTTCAACCGGTGTGCACGGTGCACCCTGGGGTGTATCAAAATATGCGTGGGGTGCATCAAAATATGCGTGGGGTGCATCAAAATATGCGTGGGGTGCATCAAAATATGCGTGGGGTGCAACGCTAAGAAAGGGTTCATAACAAACTTGTCACACTAAACAGATAGTTTTTACAAGAACTTTCTGTTGGCAAAGATAAACCATTAATCAACCAATGACTTTCAGAATTTGACCGAGACTTTGCAGATTCTAAAGTGTGGTGCATAAGCATCACACCACATCAAGCTAATTGTTGTATCTAGATTATTTGCAATTCATAAGCAACAGACTATGAGCCATTATCAATTGAATTATGTAGCTGAGTTACTGAATTAGGGGACTTGCTTATTTAGGCCAGGGTATTTACAGACATGGGCGCAATTAGGTGGGGGGAACGGGGGAAGTGTCAGTAAATAGGGTGCATGAGTTCGTCAAAACATCTTCAAGGGTGCACCCTTAACGAAAACGGTTGAAGAGCACTGACTCAGACATTTATCCATTCTGAAATAAAAGCAAAATTAAGCACGGGCGACAGCATTATCAGCCATACAATACAACAACACGAGGATCTGAGGAAAGTCCAAATCAATTCAGTGGATTTGCAATAACGAGAATCGAACTCTGACATACTGCTGCAGATTGTGGCCGCTGTCCTCGGCGCGAGCCCGGCCTGCCGCTGCCAGGGCGGCCTGTNCCTTTCTTCTTGGGCGAGCTCCGGTTGTCAAGGTAGTTGTATCTGCAGCAGTTAGAACTTGTAGAGTGTACTGGAGCATGCGAGGCGACCGCTAACATTCGACAATCGATTGCGAAAGGAAATCCACGAGCAATTTATAGTCTTCTTTATTTCCCTCATTTTGGGGATCGTACATATTTTTCTACGAGAACAATCTGCGACGTTACACCTCTGGATACCTCATTCGCACACAACCGCGTAACATTTTGTTTTTTCCTTCNAGACAAAAAGTGTTTTTGTCAAAATCATATTTTGATGTTGTCATAGCTTTTGTAGCACGATTTATTTGAAAATATTTTTTGATAGTTTTTGAGATAACTTTAGTCAAACGGTACCAACAAAGCATTGCTTGACCGAGAACGCCATGAGTAAGGGAAAGTTTTGATTTTTAAAAATGTTCCCATTTAGGAAAAGTTTAACAAAAATTACGGCTTTTTGCCTCCTTTGCAATTTTTGATTGTATACGGGTAAGTGGAATCACCGTGGACAACAGTCAGATATCAAAAATAAACGCACGACGAACTGAAACGAAACAGATCCACAAAAACTACGCCTTTTGTCTCAAACCTGAACGTATCTTTCGGCCTTGGATCGGACCCCTTCCAAGGTGGCGGTTCCCACTTTGGCCCGGCCAATGGTTTCTTTGGTGAGGGGCTCGTCGGCCCTCGCCTCAGGCCGCTGGTGGACGAAAAGGAGGTCCTGGCCAGAGACACCTTGCTCAGGGCACTCCTCCCCGTGTCCGGAGGTTTAGCGTCAACTTCCTCCAATTTCTTGTTCGTTGCCTGCGATGAGTGAGGAGGAGATGAAATAAATGGGGAGGACATGAAATCAACGAAGCGCATCATCGTTCAACGTTCAAATAAGTGTCGATCTGGAACAGATCAGCCGCCGTCTCCGGGCCGATCGTAAACAAAATCCTATTTATTGTCTGATTAGAAAAGTCTTTGTCATGGGTGCGATTATGCGCCGATGAACGCTTTTACCTGTTCTTATATATTGTCTGCTGATGCCTTTAATAAGTGTCTATCACCGAAACGTGCTGCACATCGCAAAAAGCGTATGCTTTTTCTCGAATGACGAGGCCGCGAAACTAAATGGCCACCAAAACTAATGGTAGCGCGTGAGCCAGTCCAACTCCACTTTGNAACATAGTCATAAACATACAGTTTCGTAACAGCATTTTTTCAAAAGATTAAGACGTTACTGTTGTTTTCCAAAAAAGATAAGCTTTCAGTACCTTGGCCTTGGCGTAGTTAAGGTCGTGAACGGTCGTGACGTAGAATCGTTTCCAGACCTTTTCTTCAAAGGCGCTCGGTTGATAGACCGGGTACCAGCCGAACTTCAAACATTTTGGCCTCCACAGACAATCGAGTTCGGTAAGATAGTTCCAGTACCAAGACACCTGCAAAATTTGACGAAATTAAGATGCCATTGCAAAAAAGTCGATTTTCAAACACGAAACGCGAGCCACAAATGAAGTCGCCATCAGCAACGAGCATTTAGATTCATGCTTTCGTGGCCGTTCGTGTGCGAGGCGGAACCTTCCAGCGGGAGTCGAGCCGACCGACACGCATTTCGCTTTTGAGGTGAATCACTGGGAATGGGATGCTTCCTATGAAAGCAATCAATCTTTTCCGTTCAAATTTAGTAAACCACCGAAGTTTAGACAAAAAATCACCAATCCCTACAATTATCCAACTTTAAAATTTGCCGATCCCTGAAATCCTTTTGGACCCTTAAAAGCACTTTCATGCAATGAAATTATTTTGCATTCCTGAAATGAATTTTTAGTCGTTAGAGGCGCGTCCCTACGCATGAAATAACATAGATTCGAAAAAAAACGACAGCTTCGCGGGGTGCGAGGGCACAATATTACGTGGGTAAACACACCGCGTCTTTTAAAGTCGGAGATGAAGGTGACACACAAGACGAAAGGCGTCGCAAGGACAACAGTGTCAGTAGATAATCAAATGCCATTTCATAAGATAAAGTCAGGTGAGAGCAAGCATTGTATGATGAAAAACGTTTGCTTAGAGCTAGCATGACAGGCTAGTTTGGCTATGACTTGCATTACCATGCAATATACGAGAGAGAATGAAATGCAGTGTGATTGTTTTGAAAAAAAAAACAAACTGTTTTCGCAATGAAAAACGCACAACAGCATTACAATAAAAATAACGGTCAAAGACATAGGTATGAAATATATACTTCAGACGTTTCGGTATCAGCACCATAAACGAGGAGAGGGGAAATATTTTCTGTATTAGATATCCAGTAACATCTGTAATTATTTATAAAGACCACGGTTGCGGAGTCGGAGGTAAATGTCTGACTCCAATTCCTAACTTCCAAAATTTTCCGACCTTTCTAAAATTTCCGACTCTTGACTCCTTCACATAACGTGAAGAAAGTTTGGCTGTCACTAATTTTGTAGCAACTAGTAATCAATGGAAATCGTGGTGCAGAGCAATAAGGATTTGTAACTAAGGAGTGTGATGCAAAAAATAATTCATTTGGATTTCCGGAGTCGAAGTCAGATAAAATGTCTGAAAATCTGGCTCTAACTCCTAGTGTTCTTAGGAATCCGACTCCACCCAAAAACTCTTGACTCTGCAACCCTGATAAAAACTGTACCAACCAGGGTTGATAAAAATCATTATATAAAAAATCAAAAAAATTGGATTTTTCACATAAATTGTTTTTTTTAATTTTAATCAGATTCATTTTATTTTTACAATTTTTTTATTTAATGTGTAGGGGTGACCACCTCACACTTACAATTTTTAACTATAAGTAGTTTGTTTTTAATCTAACTTTTTGTGCTTTGTTTCTTCAAGAACAGTAACTAGAAACAGCTGCAATATTATTCAAACCTTCTTTGTGCTTATGCAATATCCCTTAAGGCAAATCAGTTTATAACGTCAGTACCGCCATACAAAACGAAATATTTATTGAAATGACAATACCCAAACCATCAGTTTGTCAAATTCATGGAAACTTAATGGCATGTTACAAAGCTTGTGCATAAATACTAGCTTGCCAGCTTTTTTGGTGCGAAGTCGATTGTTAAAATTATTGCAACGCAGCTTTCATAAGTTCAGCTTCTACAAAGGTATGACTTACATGCATGAAACGGTAAAAACCTGTAATATATCTTTTATCATGAATCAAAAATATGTTCTAAATCTATACTATGTCTACAGTCAACAGACTAAATATTTGATGGAATTAAGATGCAACTTTTATTTTATGCCTGTTTTTTTTCGCTGAGACATTTTGGTCACTGAGACTGAGATATTTAAGTAATTTGTGCCATATTAGTATTAAAACTCAGTGTAGCAGAATTCACTTGTCCTATTTGGCGTTATTTTGTTTTCTTGTAGTGTCACGCGCACGAGTGCATTTTTTCTGCTCGCTGTTAATTGTTTGGCTTGCGTTGATTGTTTGTGACGTGGCGTTGGTTCTTTGCGCCTCCAGTCTTGTTCAGAAGTTGCTGTTCGGTTGACATCGCTCGTGTTGTTTCATTCACTGTATGTCGCTTCATCGTTCGCTGCGGATTCGATGAATAGTTTAATAAAGCCTTCATTAGGTCACATCACTAGTCTATATTTTCAGGAATTGTGGCTGAATTGACCATAGGTGCAGGAGCAAACTAATTTTGGGGGGTGCAAATGATTTTTGCCCGAATAGTTTTAGTGTAGGTTTTACCAACAAATTTGCTCCCACAAAGAACATAAAGACCTTTCTTTGGCGTGACCTCCAAAAACGGTCTTCACGTGTTTTTTTGCTAACCTTGGGTACTATTTTTTGAAGACAAACTGGGTACTATTTTTTGAAGACAAACAAAGTTGGGCGCCATTTTTGCCTGGATTTTGCATAGATTTTCAGGGACTTTGCCCAAATTTTCATGGATTTTTCCCAGATTTTTGACAAATCAAAACTTTGGGGGTGTTTTTTCACCCCTGCCTTGACTTAATTTTTTTGGTCATTTGAAAAAATTCGGTGTATGACTGAAAAATGACCAAAAAACCTAGTTTTATGCCAGTCTACATATTCAAACTCGTGGCATTCTAACAGTTCTGAGTCTGTAAGGGCTAGTGATTTCAGTCTACATATCATTTTTGCAGTTGTATAGTTGACACAGACTCTGTGACCTCCACCTCACAGAAGCTATAACTGTTAACAGTTTAATAAAACTTTAATTGCTTTTAACATGTGTTGTCATAAGAACTGCCTTTAATATAAGTGAAAACCTATTAGACTGCTATTTAATGTGTCATAGAAATCACAGAAAGTTTCAAAACTGCATATTATTTTTTGCTTGATTTTTTTTAATTTTTATTGCTTGATTTAAATCAATATTTAAATCACTGATTTAAATCCATCAATCCTGCTACCAAGACTTGTCCATTTTAAATTTTGATTATTTTACAAAAGAAATGTTTTGTGCAACGCTTGATCAAGCATCACTCAAAGAGAGAAGACTTTAAAATTTCACCGAGGGCAACACATAGCATGAACATGATCAAGAAATGATAGCATGAACATGATCAAGAAAGTGATAACATGTGAACACGTGAATTCACATCTTGATGTATTAAACAACATGATGGCTTATGTCGCCGAATAAATAAGTACAAACAACGGCATTGTTAAAATGCCAGTGCAAATCAAATGCCCATGCTCAGTACAAAACTCCAAGGCAAAGGATCTTTTACAAAATTAAAGCAGCATGAAAAAACGCAATGAACAAAATGAAAAAAAATACTGCAAATGTTCAACAAGATGCCGCATAACATCAGTAAACATCCTACCTGTGCGCATCGACATAAAGTTCGCGGGTCCAAGTAAGAAAAGATGTATAGAGTCAAAACACGAGGAAAAATTTTGGTGAAGTCATATTTTTCTTGTGGAAACTTTCTTTTCAACGTTTCTGCACAAACAAAAAATCTGGCAAAAGGCTGCAATAACAGCATGTCGGGAGGGGTAGTATATTTGTGGCTTTTTAGTTTCACAACCCTCACCTTGTTCTGGAACTATTCATCCCCAACGCTTCTCTCCTAAGTTTCAGGATATCTGACTTTAAATGATGAAAAAAATTATGCAGAAGCTCTCAAATCTGTAAAAACTCTTCACTGTGAGAAACTTTGGCCTAAGGAGGATCATCTTTTGAATTGCCATATTTTACATTATCAGCTCTTTATACCAATCAATCCAGCAGACCAGTTCAAGGCCACTAATTTGTATGCTAAGATGTTTTCGTTGATGTATTTTACATCAATTAAGTGCAAGTATGAAGTTGAAACCCAAACTAAAATACTAACTTAACAAAAAACTGATTGATCAGTTTAATATATAGTTGTATTTTTTGCTTTGTCATTCTGCTCTGTTGATATGAACATTTAAAAACCTTTTGGAAAAAACAGTGACTGGCAAAAATCAGGTAAAAAACAAGCCAGCAGGCAATGAGTACAACACACAAGATGAGGTAAGTAAATCATTTTTGCGTCACAGCATTGTTTCTTGCGTCACAAAGCCTTATGGTTTTGAATTGCTGACATTGCCAAATGTTGCTTTATTTTTTGACTGAAGATGGATTAAGAATAATCCGAAACATCTCGAAATAAAACATGTATAGTTTTTTGAAGGCTTTTTTAATGTTGATGAAATCATTTTTAATGCTGTCTTCATCTGTAAATTTACCTCACCGTGTTCCATGTTTGTTCATTTGTTTTTCTAACTGCGCTTATTTGATTTCCAACTATTGCTTTTAAACACTTCAAAAACTGATAAACAGGGTTGGTTGACTATATGACCTCCACGGTCCTTCACCAAACCTATGTGACACAGTGACATTTTTTGCTCAAATTGATCAGTTGTTTTGCCATTGTGCTCTCATTTATTCTAATGTTCACTAGCAATCAGTTTCCTCATTGCACAATGGCTCTTTGTATTGTTTCTATTCATTAGCTGAGTCATATGAAACAATAAACAATAATAATTTAACCGAATTAGGCTAATCAGCTTTTTGAAAGTATAAGGACATACACAATCTCATCAAAAATAGTTTTGAAAGGCACCAAAAACTTTAGGGGGATATCTCATAATTACACATTGATGCATGCATCTTATGGTTATAATTGTTTTCATATACCACAAGTCAATTGTTAAAAAATTTTGGGGGTAAACAAGAAGCAAATAACTCTATGTGAAGCAAAATCATATTAATCCACCAAAATCATACTAATCCAACTAAACAAGCACAACAAAGATGCTAAGCAGAAATCCAATTGAAAAAATCTATGTCTGTGATCACAAGGGAATCCCAGAATACTTATCATAGTTTTAATACAATATACCTGATATCATGACCAAGTGCTTTGTAGACAAATTTTGTAAAATATCATCAACGATCAAATGCTTTTGGTTCTCATTCCATTTTTTAAACTGTAAAATAAAAACTAATTTTTTAAGCATTTAATTACTGCAACTTGCTTATTTAAATATTTAAGTTCATACAAACAGTTCTTGAAATTCACAATTCACTTTCTTCGATACAAGATATGTACCCCACTACCATGAAGTGGAAGGTTGAAGATTTAACATCAATTTATCTAAAATCAATTAGCTTTCTTCATGTTTGGTCTGCTAGTCTAGACTACACTTGTTCAAAACTATGTAAAAAAATATTCTCAAAGTAGATGCCAAGTATGGGTGTTCAGGTGTGCATTACATGCCTGACATTGTGGTTGGGAGCGCGTCGGTCCTGCTTATTCTTCACATTCTTTCACAAAGAAGATTAAATGAGTAACAGTTGCACAGAGAAATCCAGCAATAGTTGGCAAGCAATGATTTAAGCAGCCCCACTTCAAACATTATTTTGAAACTGTTTCTGGAAAACCAAAATTTAGAAAATTTATTTCCAAGCTTAACAAGTTTTCTGTGTATGCATTTCACATTGCCCTGTACTACCTGTGAAGCATAGCATACTTTTGTTGCACTTCATCACATTAAAAATTATCTCCGATCGATCCTATCTCAACATATGTTGAATTGCTGCTGTTTACCAAATATTCATTGTAGTGTGATAGATGAACTTAATGTTGAAAGATTGATAGATGTTTGGATGGGTAGGACTGCAGTTCACATAAATACTTTCAGGTAATTGTGTGTTTTCAACGTTTCATGATATCAATTTATTTGGCTGTGAATATGTTTTAGAAGTTTTTAAAAATTTTTGAAATCATTAAACCGAGTCTCCTATAAAATTGACATTAGTATGAGATCTGCTTTGGGATTTTACACACCCTTAAAAACTTCTATCTAGGCACCTATGATTCTAAATTATGGTGATGCAGGCAGCTCCAAGGACATATGAGGAACTTCACACAGTGATCTTAAAAAATAAAAAGTTTGTTATTGCGCTACAAACAACAACATACCGCTAAGTAGAACACCATCTGTCCTGAAAACTTTTTAACTTCAACCCCTGCTATGTTGCTAGCACTAATTAACTACAAAATCTTAGCAGACACACTGAGTGAGCTTAAATGATGGATTTAAACAACATGTTGCAAATAAACAATTGTTAAGCATTACCCATTTTGATATCAGTTCTCTTCTCTCAGTGAAAACCTGTTAAACATAAGCATTAGACAAATTAAATGCACTAAGTTGTGCAAGGAATTAGCATGTGTCAAAGACACACAGCTGTCAACGATAGTGCTGATTATATTCTTGAACTAACAAAGTAAAACCATTGTTTAGTATGCTGCTGCAACTGAAATAGAGTTTTGATACTATTAAAAATCTGAGTGTACCATAATCACTATAAAGACCTAGACAAACATAATATCATCAAAATCAGATGCTAGCAATCACTGCACATCTAAAATTATAGTTCCATATCACTCACAGTGAATACAAACAAACATGTTACACCAAGCTATAGAAATGTGAAGTCACGTAAAACTGCAATGAAACACAAACACAATTAACCGATGATAAAAATATATACTGCACCAAAAATTTTTCAGGCATCTTCCTATGAATACGTCAGGTAATTAATGGATAAATTGTGTTTCTGTAATATGCATCAAAGCAGATATATAGTGTTTATGACATAAAAACAGTCAAAATATACAAACAAACTAATCCTGGTCATTCTGAATTGAATTCAAAAGAACATAAAAAGTATATAAGAATTCTTTCACAGCAATGAATCACACCTTGTTGTTTGCAGAGTATATAAATATTTCAACTACTAAGCAGGCATCTTTAGCTCTTATTCAATTAAAATGGGAAAAGCATGATTCATTTTGAAATCACAAAAATTTACCCATCCACAAACAACAGAAATTCATTTACTACAGCCACAAAAGAACATTGTGCTCCTCCTCCTCATATACATGAAAATAAACATTGCATAGTACATATTAACACGTATAGAGCCGGCCTATGGTATATTTGTACTTCGATTTTGGCCTAAAAAACAGCAATTTTTAGTTGCCTTACCAACGCCCTAGCTCCTCCGCCGACTGCGCTAGAGAGCTGTTCAATGGCTCAAACGGATTGGCCAGTCTAGTAGATTGCACTCAAAAAAAAATTTTTTGCCTGGGGGGTGCGGGTTTTCTGTATATAATGAATAATGCATATACATATAGAAAACTAACAGGTTACTTGACTACATGCTAAGAATGCCTACAAATTAGGCAAAATGTATGCTCTATAAACATAATAATTGTTTGTGGTTCCTTGCTGAAAGAACAGATGAAGAGATGAAATGGTCAAACCAAAAACATAATTTCGCAAGATCTTTATCTAAAGTATAATATAAAAATCTACCTGGTTATTTGAATCAGGATGATTCATTGGAGTCCATGTGCTTTTTGCAAGATTGGTAGATGATTTAACTTTAGTTGGTGGTGCAAATGCCATGTGTTTTGAATAAGCAGAATTGTCAAAAAAAATTTACACTACACTCGAGTAGAGATTTCACTGTTTCAGCCAACCCTCTTACAGACACGTATTTTATGATAACCAAGTCAGTTAAGCATGGGTGTCTTTGACGTTACATGCAGTATTGTGATCATCACAGAATAATACCTCAACCAATATTTTTCATTATGTGTCAGACATTAAAACTGTACAGACTACATCATCTGCAAAATATTTAAAGAATAAATTAAAATTTTCAAAATAACAAATTTCAGGAGGAATGCCAAGTGCTAACAGCTTGCTATTGCTGGTAGACCATGAATTTTCACATGTTGAAGTGTAAGTATAGCCATTTTCTCAATGGGACTAATTTTTTGCTTCTGAAAAAACTTTCAGAAAGTTTTTCCAGGAATAAAAAAAACCCTAAACAATGAAGCTACTTTACTTTTCAACACGTTACGTTTCAAGACCAAGATTAAGACTTATGGTTATTAGGAAAACAATTAGCAGCCACCAAGACATTCACTATAATATAGAAGATACGCACATAAACTTTTAATATGTACATGTTTCCTGATTTACACAATACGTAAAAAATGTTCATAAACAACCAGAGAAAATTATGTGAACATATCATAAAAAGAACAGAGAAAGTGCTAGCAAGCTTGAAATCAACAAAAATTTCATGACGTTTTAACCACAGACAGAAAGCCAACATTTTTTCTAGTTACTGCAGAGACGTCAACAGTACAACATAGTCAAACAAAGCCAGAATAACACAAAAAAACACAAATTTCATTCAGACATGACACCCTTTCAAGTCTGATATTAAACATTCTGATTTTGAACCCAGTTTTTATGTTGAAAGCTTTATTTTTATGAACAAAATCTGACATATATTTTTGTTTTATATTTTTTTGCTTAATGTATGTAAACCGGAAATGGGATATATTTGTCCGAACAGTACTGACACAGTACTAACCACTAGGACAAAAATATCCCAAAAGTCTACCCAAACATCAACTAATGTTACTAGACAATTTTTAGAAATAAAAAATTTGCATTCCACAGCAAAACTCAATTGTTTCACCCAGTTATGTGTGGTGTGGGTGATGCAGTGTTCGAGTGCTTACTCGTGTTTGAGCTGTGCAAAGAAATCGAGCAGTTTCTGAAACACCGAAGTAGTGGCATAGCAGGGTACTTTGAAAACGAGG
>JGI24159J19872_10003367_pt1 | contig 19869 bp, 14 predicted proteins | sample Ectturendosymbi4_FD_19872 | JGI IMG/M metagenome (IMG submission 19872) | reverse complement strand
GAATTTAATAGAAATGCTTTTTCCAACACTTGCCTTGTATTCGACATAGCAGTGCAAGTGTGCGATTGCATTTAGTGGTGCTTAGGTGTCTCTAGTGAGCAATAACGCTAGGTCATATATTTGACGATATTCAGTCCGTCGCCACGGGGGTAGCTTTGGTGGGTTTATCTACCCAAACAAAGCTCCAAGCCCCTTAGATTGAAATACAAAACACTAAATCAGTGCAGCTTTTGTCAATTTTTAGAATGTCAAACACCTCTGAACAAACGTAAAGCCCCCCTACTGAAGACTATCTGGCGACGGTTTTGACGATATTCACAAGCCTATGTTGGATTTGAAAGGGTTAATCACATCAAATTAATGTTCAAGTTTTTTTTCCACACGTTTCATTCGAAACCGCATTTTTACTCAACCCGAAGTGACTATTGTTACTTTCATTTTGTGGCAGCCCATGTAAAACTTTTTTTAAGTTTTCAAAGCGATTATAGATGTAATATATGCAATACGAGCATGCGACCCTCGGTAGCAATAAATTATTCAATGTGGCCCTCCGTAGAAAATGTTTGCCCACCTCTGACCAAGATTAATTTCTGATCTTCGTATTCTTGACGATCTTGGTAATCACGGCGATCTAAGCAATCCCAGTGGTGTTAGCGATCTTAGCAATCTTAGCAGTCTTAGCAATCTTAGTGATCTTGTCTTAGCAATCCTAGTGATCTTGTCTTGGCAACTTTAGTGATCTTAGCCATCTTAGTGATCTTACCAATCTTAGTGACCACGTGGTATTTACAGGTGTCCGGCAAAAACTGATAAAGTTTTCCGTCGTCTTGTTTGGTCGAATGTGGGTTTAGCGTTGTTGCAGATTGCTGCGTGCTAAGAGAAATCAACTACAAATCACCAAAGTTGGTGTTGTAGGACTGAAACTGACTAAAATGGAACCTCGAATCAAACAGATATGTAACCAGAATCAAGCGCAGAGCTAACGTCAATGTGACTGAGTATCGCAATGAATTTGAGTAAACTTTGCTATATGTGCATTTATAATTCATATCAGGTAGTAAGCAGTTTAGTGACGGAGAAACACAAATACTTTTGACATGTTGTAGTTCTGGTGGGGCCTGAGATTTTTTTGAAGGTTATAGTGGGGCCTGGTTAAAAAAAGGTTGAGAACCACTGTTCTAAACACAAACATTGAAAAGAGTTAGAACTTTTAAAAACTAATTTAAAAGTCATAACGAAAATCTAGAACTTTTCAACTCCTTTCAAAAATTGTATTTTAATCAGCAAAGTGCCGTCCCCCAAAAAATTCCGCCCGGGTCCCCCAGGCCCTCCCCTTGCTCCGCCACTGTAGCACATAAACTGGCTGAAACGACGACGACGACGAGCTGCCCTCAAGACCCCAGCGAATGTTTGAAAATGCTCGTGTTGGTTGGTTTCCAGGAAAAAACATTTTCTTGGAAAGATTACACAGCTTTTCTACTGACGCAAATTACCTAATAGATGACGCGAAAACGCAGCTAAGAGAATCCATACGTGGTTTCACCTCGTGAGTGATAAGCAAAAATGTTCGGGCCATCCTTTGCACTCAGTTTAAGTTACTGCAGATGTGCAAATGCAGCAAATCCAAGTATTAACGTGCTCACGTGACTTTGCGCTTCGCCGGTTGAAGATTCTGTGGTCACCGCTCGGGGGCGGCGTGATTGGCTGCTACGCCTCGCTGCACTCAACGCCGTTTCCTTGTCGAATTCCGTCGAAGGCGCAATTGCGTTTTAGAGAAAGAAGAGAAGGGAGACATTCTTTGCACATGCTCAAATCGGTGTTTTTTCTCGTTTGGTCGTTGAACGTGATGTGCGTCAATCGCATTTGGTTTCTACATCAGCAACAATTGTAGAACTGTAGTTTCTGCTACCAAGATCAGTGCAAGTTCTTACTCATGCTGGAGTGTACAGTACTGTTATGTTAAAGTAGGCTACGCTTGTTGCGACGTTAGAACGTTTGATGCACATTACAAAAGGAAAAATCACGATAATTTCATGACATGCCAGACATTGATTGGACTATTGAAGTTAAGCAAAGTGTTTGGTGTAGACAAGAAAAAAAGTTTAGTGTAAACCATAAAGTGGTCACTGGTGTGGTGTGAATGAATGTGATGTTCATGTTGACAAGAATTGTTTTCAAAATGTTAACTTAAGTCACCTCACACAGTCTGAGTTTATAAAATGTGCAAAAATCCTTTTCCGACACAATTAAATTCTATTAAATTCACAGGCTTGTGTGCAAGTTTGTTCTAATTTTAGTTGTTCCTTGTGTACTGACCAGCACTATGACTGCCTTGCCTACCACTTGCGTTTAGTTTGTTTCAATGTATAACTGCTGCCTCCCCAAAAAAATAATTCATCACCAGTGTCACATGTTGCCATGAGCAGTTATACTGTAGCACACACCTTGCGGTGCATATGCATTTTGATTACATGTTTTACAAGCACTGACAAGTGATTCATTAGTGAAAGTAATTGTATGGTCTATTGGAAATACATGAAAAAACAATGTAACATCTGTCATAGGCCTACTTATTCCATGAATACTTATGCCATCTGCGAACATGCTTATTCCAATGAATACTATGCCATCTGCAAACATACCTATGCCATGAAGGGCTTTGTGATGTAGTAAAATAGTCTTATATTTTTTCTGTGCATTGTGGGTTCAGTGTTCATTATTATTGAATTAACAGATACATTTGGACAATAAACAAAGTGAAATGCAATATAAAAAATGGAAACAAAGTGTAAATTAGTTAACAAATAAAACATCTGTTGCTGTAGTCATAAGTCAAGAAAAAGTATAAACAACACAGAAAAAACGGGATGGTATGGCAGACATTTAACATACCCATGGGCAATGGTGGACATCATGCGACATAACAAAAAAATCAGGGAGAACATTCAAATAAGCATAGAAAAATACAGAAAATATAAGATCCTAAAAAGTTTCTATACCGCTTTGCTACAGGTTTTTATCAATTTATTCTAAATTTGAAAACAAAACTGGAGATCAAAGTAGTTTTAAATCGTTAGTTCAAGCAAAGATACAGTTTGTAAATTAGGATTTCAGCACCATTATACTTTTAAAATAAGGCAAAACTAAACCGATCATTACAGTTATAATGATAATAAGCAAAACTATTCTGTAAATTTGTTGGAACTATCATATTTAGGCCTGGTCATTGTTGGTAACAAGTTAATCCCTAGCTCTACTTATAGCTAAGCTATTTAGAATACTCTAATCACTACAATTGTGGCCTAAAATGAATCAAACATACCTTTTAGCATCATTACATCTCTAATTCAGCATACTTAACTCCTTTGTGTTGACCTAATGAATCTGACATAGGCTCCTGAGAACTGTTATGGTATTTTGAAACCTCTAATGTCCTTTTGTTTTACTTCAGAGAAACCACAGGTGGAAGGTACTATTCAATGAATGACAAATACATCTTGGTGAAGAAATGGAAAGGAAACCCTAAGCCCAAATATTTACCAAAAATTGCACAAGCTTCTAACACTTGATTTGTTGTAAAACTTTTGTTACCCTTACATTACATGCAGTAATATCTGAAAAAAATGGAGTCAGCTAGCAAAGGCATTCTTTCAAAATTGAAGTTGCGTTTTCTTGTTATGCTAACATTGTATTGCTGTAATAAAATTGCAATGGGTATTGAAATATCTTTGAAATGTTCCGAAGTGACTCTTGTTAGTCATAGTGTTCACATTGTCTAAGGTAAAGTAAGATTATTTTGCCATGATTAAACCTACCTAGTCATGGCAGAGTATTTAACCGCAGGTGGTGTCATGGCAGGGAGTGAATCAAATGACTGTACAGTGCACTTAGTGATTGCCACCCTAATACGTAATGAAAGCATACTTGTGCTATAGAACTTCTTGCAGCTTGGAAAGTTCCAAAAGGTATTTCAAACTGCAATGAACGACTTTGCAGAGGTTATTAAATATAAGCACACTGAGTCAAAACCTAGTCAACATTAACATCCTTGTTGGTGCATGGCTGTGAATCTTTGTCTGTCTAGTATGTTTTTTTGCTACAGTATTATGCAACTGTTTCAAATTGCCAGGGTTTAGTCAGTGAAAAAAATAAGCATAATTCCACGGTATCCTTTAGAAGGTGCATATTCAAAATCCAGGTTTCTGCATTATTGTGTAGTGGAAAAATTTTTAGATTCATTCACCTGGGTTTGACACTTGCTATTTAAAGCAATTAACATTTAAGTTCCATTTTGTTAACAACAAGGTTTTTTTGCATGGCATTGAAGTGAGCTCATGAATGCACTTTCCTGTACACTTAACCATTGTCAATAAGAGATGTTTGCTTGCTTTCTTAATTGTGGATGATAAAATAATTTGCTTAAATATAAATTAAGAAAAGTTGCTCAATCGGTGGTAAAACAGAATACAATTGGTTACACTGGTTGACTGGCTGAATAGAACATAGGCAAAGCATACACCTCTTAAGTTGCTAGACTGGACTATTTCTTTGATTGGGTCATATCAAAAACTATGAAAAATGTTGCTACATGGCTTTACCAGCCTCATGCTTTAAGCATGGATTGTCACCATTGTAGCATTCACTAAAAAGTATTCATGACCCACAGCACAGACAGAGAAAGCCTTGACACAGATTGCAGACATATTGATGCACCTAAACTTGAGGTACAAAATAAGCGCAATGAAATTTTTTTTGAATGGGAATGGTCGCTTGGAATGTAATTCTGTTACATACCTTGTGATAAAAATTTTCATTACAATTTTTGAAAATGCTTTCAGCTGTGATAAGTAAGGCATAATAGGTATTTTTATGTTGGTGTGATGTTTTCATTACTTTTCATGACAGTTGTGTAACCATCTTGTAGCAAAAACCAATAAAAAACTAGGATGTGCAAATATGACTTGAAATTTTTACAGTAATTCTTGTGATGAAGCTTTTCTCATTCATGTACATTTTAAGCAATTTTACTGCTTTTGTCTGTTGTAAAATTTTACTTATTCAAAATACTGAAAAAGAGAAAAAAACAAATACAATTGTGAACATTTGTAAAGGCAATAATTTTAGCAATAATGGAATGAAAAATTAAATTACTTAACTAATTCAATGGTTTACTTCAGCATGTGGCTATGACTAAAGTTTGTGTATATTTCTAATGCAATTTGAAGGTCTTAACAGAAATGGTTAAATAATACTGTAGCCATGCTGTTGTTGTAGGATTACTGTATTTAACTGCATGATTGTGTTAAAGTTACTTATAATATTAAGTATTGTGAAAAGAAATTCTTTCTCTGCCTGCTGTAAATGGTTCGACCACATTTGGCTAAATGTCAGACTAGTTGCCCATTGGGGCTAATCTGAAGTCAGGTAGGGATCAAAGATAAAAATCATCTTAATTTGTTTTATGGTTGTGTGAGTTCAAGCAGCCGTTATATAGGGTGTTTGGTTCCTTGTCTGCCTATCTGAAATTTGATTTTTCAATAAATCCATGAACAACCTCTTCATTACCATCTCAGGAAACTCAAATTTTAAGAATGAGCCAAAGATAAGATTTTAAGCTTAGGTTAGTTTTTGCTTTATCTCACAGCATATGGTTTCTACATGAAATACAAACCTACAGCTATTTTTTCTCATCCAGTTTAGTGTTTTGAGTAAATTGATCTTCAAATTACAACTCGTGTAAATGCAACTTTTTGAAAGATGTGAGGAGAATAAGATTTTTTGCAGTCCATGGGATGAAGCAAAGTTAGGACTCTGGAGATTCACTAATTAAGTAATAGCTGTCAGTTTTCAAATCAGTCTTTGTTCTGATCCTTACCTGTGGTCATGAATCTTGAGTAATGACTGAAAGAATATTAACTCAAGTGTAAGCAGCAGAGATGGGATTTTTGTGAAGAGTCCATGGTGCGACGCTTATTGACAAAGTGCACAGCTGTGAAATTTGCAGAATCCTGAATGTTGAACCACTTTTCATAATTGAAAGATCCCAGCTACGTTGCTTTGGTCATGTGTCCAGAATGCCCCACGAAAAACTGGCGAGGCAGTCCTGCTGGCTAAACCCATGGGAAAGCAGCCCAAAGGTTGCCCAAGGACCAGGTGGAGTGACTGCATCTCCAACCTTGATTGCTCCCGCCTTGATGTAGAGCCAGCAGAATTATCTGAAATTGCTGTTGACTGTGAGGTATTCTGAATACTGGGGCTGCTGCCCCACGACCCTCCCTATAGGTAAAGTTAGCATGAAAACGAATGAATTATTATAGTTATTAATATTAATAATTTTTTCAATTGGGCCAGTAGTATAAATAAAATCTTAGTAAATATGATGAATTTAATTGTACTTTAACAACAAGCTCTGATCAGAAAACTTGCATTTCAATGCTTTATGCAAGCAGTGTGTGTAATATTTTTACAAAAAAATATCTTGGTCAAATGAGGTTCTTTTTATATAGAAAACAATGCTTGTTAAGCCATGCAGCCTGATTCTGGTGTTCATTTCAGCCTCAGGTAGGTCCTTGTCTTACTTCAAAATTGATACCAATCCGATACTAGACCTAAACCAATTGCAGGCCTCTGTTGATGCTGTGTAGTTATTGTTACTTGCATTGGACTATGAAATGCTGGGGTCTTTCACAGCCACATTTTTATTTTTTCTTGCCCTAAGCTGTTTACATAAACTTTTGGCCTGAACCTCATGCAAACTAAAAAAGTGGGATATATAACACAAAAGTAGCAGGAGACTGTTTATTGAAGTTGCCTAGGAGCAATGTTGTAATACATTGCAAAGTTCTATTTTTTGATTACCAGGTATATTCATTCTCAGTTAAAAAAATTTAAACAAGGACAATCACCTTAAACCCACTTGAGCTGGTGATGTAGACAATGATGCACTGCAATGCACCATGCTGCACAGCACAGAAAAAGAGACAGCTAGTATGTGATCATCAAAGCACTTATTAGGGATGGACCAGAATTTTCTTCTTGCTGAAAATCAGGAATAATTTTAGTTTTGCCAAAAATCATTAATTCCAGCAGACTTGTTCTCCCTATAATATTGATAAAGTTTTTTCCTTATATCAGATGACTTTTGGTAATACAACAGTTCACAAGATATCTTTGTAACATCACAAGATCAATTTTAATAATCTGGTTAAAACTTTGTAATGAAAATGCCTCACAGAAATCAAAACGCCCTGTGCAACATACATTGTGCTTTATCTTGTACTTGAAAGCATATTTTCCATAGGGAAAAATCTATAACTGCTTATACTTGGATTGTTTCAGTACATTTGGAATAAAGCTATGGCCAAAAAAGAAAGTTTTATAATTAATCTTGGTCCAGCCAGTTTTTTTCTTTGTTTCTGGTCAATTTGCATTTTGGCCAGAAACAAAAGTCTAGATTCTAGTACATTCACAGTATTCATTGCATTGGTAACATATGGTGTTGGTCAAATACATGACAAATTAATGTAAGACATTATTATAGCACTAATTATAAAAAGAACATTATTATAGAACTAAGGAAACAAATCATTGCTTTTATGTCTGTAGTGTGTATAACTTCATTTTCAAAAAACCTAGCTGGGTAGTTTTTGTATATAAAGAAGTAGTTAACAACTTCAGCATGTCAAGTCGTCGAACTAAAAAGACTACGAAGAAGCGCGCTCAGCGTGCTACTTCTAATGTCTTTGCAATGTTTGATCAAGCTCAAATTCAAGAGTTTAAAGAAGCTTTCAACATGATTGACCAAAACCGTGATGGATTTATAGATCATGAAGATTTAAAGGATATGCTGGCTTCTTTGGGAAAAGATGTCAGTGATGACTACATTGAAAAAATGGTTGGTGAGTCTCATGGTCCTATCAATTTCACAATGTTCCTGACCATGTTTGGCGAAAAACTGAATGGAACAGACCCTGAGGAAGTAATTAGAAATGCTTTTGCATGCTTCGATGAAGAAGGAACTGGAAAGATTAATGAAGATTACCTCCGTGAACTTCTAACCACAATGGGTGACCGATATAATGATGAACAAGTAGATGAAATGTACCGGGAAGCTCCTATCAATCAGAAAACTGGTGATTTTGATTATGTTGAGTTTACTCGAATTCTTAAGCATGGAGCGAAAGACAAAGATGACATTTGATAGCGAATGAACTGCAAGCAGTATACATCTGACATTGCAGCATGGTGTAAGGACCAATATTTTTAAACATGTGAAAAGTTTTTACTAAAAAATACTCCCAGGAAGGCAACTACATAGTCGAAAATCTTGGCTGGCTAGTAAGCTTTATTTGCTGATTCTCTGAAACATCTTTTATGCTTGCAGTGTGTATTCCAACAGATCTTTTTGTATGTATATACTTGTTTTTGTATGTCTCATATATAGAAAAAGTGCTATAATAACTGCAAATATAAAATGGCCAGATGTCTTGCACTTGCAGCATGCTTGTACTGGTATAATTTGGATATACTTATGGCAGTTGTTAGTTTTGCTTGTGGTGTTGTTATAATCAAAACTTACTGAAAGTTATTTCATGTAAAAACTAGGGGTGTTCGATCTCAGTTGAAGTTGCCTAAAAATTGTTTTGTTGAAATTTTTACTCAGTCTCACTTCTTCTTGATTATAGTAAGATATGTTCAATGAAGGCATTATGCTATTGTTTCGTTCTCGCAGAAAATTTAGATTCTTGTTTCATGAGAAGGTTCTTTTTCAGTAAGCTTTTGATTTGTACACGGTAATTAGTGCACCAAGATGGCTGACAGCAAAGAGCTTCAGTATCTTGTTGTTAACAAAGATATTGTTAATGACCCTGCCAGACAAGCTGACTGGACTCAGAAGAAACTTGTTTGGGTTCCATCCAAAGAACAAGGCTTTGAAGCTGCTAGCTTGAAAAGTGACAAGGGTGAGGAAGTAATTGTGGAACTGGTAGACTCTGGCAAGAAGGTCACTTTTCACAAAAATGACATACAGAAGATGAATCCACCAAAATTCACCAAAGTTGAGGACATGGCTGAAATGACTTGCCTTAATGAAGCATCTGTTCTGCATAATCTTAAGGACAGATATTTCTCTGGTCTTATATATGTAAGTAAAAGATGTGTATAATTCTTCAAAATCTATTTTTTTGGTTTCATGTGTTGTTAATTATATGATACTTTTGATCATAAGCTGTTGTTTTTTTGCTTGAATATCTCTAGACTAGACATACTTATATAAAAATAATACTGCTGCATATATATTCTTTATTGTTGAAGCACTTTCAGTGCAGGTTGTTTTTTCCATGTTTGTAGACCTACTCCGGACTTTTCTGTGTGGTGGTGAACCCTTACAAATTCTATCCAATTTATACGGACAAAGTGATCGATATGTATAAAGGCAAAAAACGACACGAAGTCCCTCCTCATGTTTATGCAATTACAGATACTGCCTATCGCAGCATGTTGCAAGGTATTGTTTTAATGAGTTTAGATATTGTATGTAGTTTCATGATGAATTATTATCATTTGGCTTATTTTTCATGGAGTAGTAACAAGCATACCATTACTTAGAAGCTGCGTGTATGCTGTGTTATTGTTTTAGTTATGCATTTTAGTTCTAATATATTTTTGTAAACATTATGCACTACCTTTTACTTCTTGGTCATTTACGAACATAGGTTTGCCGTAAGTGTGTGACATAAAACATTTCATATTTTGACATTTATAGACATTGACAGCTGTGATTTGTGTGTGACATTACATGAACTGTTACAATAATTTTGTATTTGCTATTTCTAGATCGTGAAGACCAGTCGATTCTTTGCACGTAAGTGACAAATAACTTCCATTTTTAAGCTGTTTGACTTAAGATGTTTTGTAACATTAGTTTCTAAGCGTGAGTGTGAAAGTGGCTTAACAGTTGTGTTTGTATGAAGCAAAGAAAAAGTGGAATTTTAGAGCTTTGAGCCTAGTCATTGTGTGTTANGGATGCGTTTTNATAAAGGCAATGCTAATTTACTGAGTGTTTCTTGGTGATCATGTGTGATAGGGCTTACAATTTCACAAGCATTTATGACATGCTTTCAGTTTGGGTGTTTGAAACCAGCTTTTATCACATATTGGGTTAGTTTTTGAGTATTTTGCCCAGCAACTTTTAAAGTCGCACATTTGCATTTCTGTTACAAAAATTTCTTAAACATTGGTATTTGGGACGCTGAGCTTGACGTAGCACTGGATTTGTGGCATTGGACTGTGCCTTCACTATTGGTCTGTCGATTTTGCAAGCAGTTGCGAAAGTAGAGAACATCGATGAAACCTATTTGCTTTTTACTGCTTATAGTATTACCATAATACTATTTCGATACGGAGGCAATCTGCTAAAATCCACTGACTCAACGGACGTGATTCAATACGTGTTACTATTAGCTGGTTAAATGTGCAGTATCGGTTTTCCAGGTAAAAGTCCAAATATGTCTGTGAAACACAAAGCAAACAAATGCCGTGCTTCTCCCTCTTCTGACGCTCGTGTTCGGATTGGATGTTTAGTTGTCAACAAAATAGCAAAAAGAACTGACAACTTCAGTTCCATTCGCCCAGTGTCGGGTCAGAAGGCGTTGGAAAACAACACGGTGGGGGATGGTTGGCGTTGACGTCATCTTCGCTAGCTCGCCTGTGCTCAAGGGTACTTGTGTGGCCCAGTCATTGTGCTCTGCGGTGTTTTACGATGCCGTCACGATTTAACGTCGAATCATCGAATCAAGTGGCGTGGCACCTTGACACCGGGCGACCCAGTCCAGCTTACAGTGTAATAAACTGAAAGATGATCTTGTAACGACCGATTCAGCCAACAGGTCTTTCTTACTCATCCGCCATTATCTTGCGCCCATAACAATAGATTTTCGGATACCTTTCTCCATTGCTGCAACCTGGATCTGTTTCATACGTTGGTGGCTTGAAACGAACTCCCTCTTTGGCCTTTGTTACCAACCAGCACATCAATTGTAGAGCTTAGATGCTGGCAGGCATCATCGCTAAAACTTGATTGGAACGTAAAATGCTTTAGCCGAGCACTCCTTCAGACTTTCATACTATGGTTTCTAGCAAACTTGCGAGTGATGGCGAACTGCTCGCGTATCGCAAGTTTCTTCCGTAGCGGGAATAGTCAATTAAGGTGAGAGGTCTTTCAAGTTTGATTACGCTTCGGAATGCTTCGCAATAATGTAAACCCCGCTTTTCGAAAATTGCAGCAGTCAGCTCGTTCTGCGTTTTCCAGCTTTCCGCAGCTTTTTAATGAACGCCATTGTCGAACTGTTCGCAACGATGAGCTCGGTGAGGACGAATAAATTATTAACTGTAAAAACAGGAGAAGCGCTTTCGACTCATGCGAACGACCCTCTTACACCTACCCACCCAGTCACCTTCGCAACACACANCGCCGTCGCTTTTTACCAAGCGCTAAAGGTGTTTGCTGTGTGGCAGTGCGCAGCCCTTTCTCGTTGTCGCNGCAGGTCNAAAGACATTGTGTATAATCGATAAGGCGGCCGCCGGTCGGAAGCGGGAGACGCGCATCTTTCCAATTGCTTTGCTAATCGTACGCANAGGTGGGCGGCTGTTTTTGTNATCGAACCGCTTCTCTCAGGAAACTTACGACACGTTTTCGTTTCTTTTCGTGAGTTGTCATTTGCTGCCGATCATCGTCCGGGCATTGTCGAACAGAAGATCGTTGGAGTGGTTTCAACACATGAAACGATTAGGCCGGCAGCCAAGACCTGTAGTGCCTGTAGATTTCGTTCTCAACAAGGACAATTTCTCTGTCCTAGTGGTCAATCGCAAACGGGCTGCATTTCACAATGTTGCGTGCTTGTTCAACGCTGTGGCAATGCGGAGCTGTTTGAGAGTGCAGCCTCGCTGACCGTTCGAAGTCGTTCTTTGTTCACGTTGCGCAAGGAATTTTGCTTGTTGGTGAAGGCCCAGCTAGTAGGCGTTAGCCACACGCTGGCAACTTAACCGCTTTTTCTGGATGTCACAGGAGGCCATTCCATCTGAACTTGACCTAAAGGCAGAGCGTGCTGCAGAGGTCCGTGTCCGCGTCACAGGGAGCTGCTCGTTGCAAAATCAGCCTTCCTTGCTACGTGCGATCGGTTACAGCTCGTAGACAGCTTGCAATTGCCGATTCGTCATCAGCTCGTCATCGACGAAATTAACGCTAACTTTCGCTATTTGACCACTGGCCAACTGCGCAACAACTCCATATCGCTGCATAAAGCTTCAATCCCATTGGCAGTCGCTCGCATACCTAGTATAGCTGTTGCAAAGCAGTGCCAATGTAATTAGGGTGCACCGTTCGTAATGCATGAGATTTAGTGCTGGGCCATGCGTTTATTCCGATCAAAGTCGCACTCGTTTTGACCGAAGGTTTCCTTTTTGTTGTTATGGCATGGGGGAGACATGCATCGAAAAACATGCAAGCATTCACGTGGATTAACTTGCAGCAGTCGAATGTTGTTTCTTGCTACTTCCCAGATACCACGCTGCGAACCGCGTGTGCAGCAGAACCGCTCGTGGTTTGCAAAGCAGCTGGTTTCAGTTGTTAAGATAGCAGCTTGACCTGGCTGCAAGAGTGTAACGTGTACTGCGGTAATACTTGAACTTGCATCGTGTCTGAAGTTCTGTTTGTGTCGTAATGGGTTCCAGTTTCCACTTTCGTCTTTATCCGAGAAGCTGTGCTTGTTCGCCCATACCTGTCTTGTTGCGTGTGAACAGCGGTTCAAAGAAAATCCACTGGGTCCTTCAGGCATTTAGTGTTGTTATGGGGAATGCAGGTTTTCCAGGCAGTTCGGAGGGCGTAGGATGTTACAATCGAAGATTATATGATTGGCCAACTGCTCCATACCTGTGATGTGAGTTGGTTCTGATGCTGGGATATACTCCCCAAAAAGTGCTCAGATTCAGTGCTCCCAACAAACATTTCACTCTTCCATGCCAGCTCCACGCCCACAGCACCGAACTTACAGTAATTTTTGCAGGCATGCTACATGGGACAGGAAGGGCTCGTTAAAGGTAACAAAACGAATTTTCCAGAACTCCATGCCACCCGCTTTTTTGACGAATACTCCGAGCACAGCTTTCCTGTTTAAACCACTGATGCGNAAAGTCTGTAGGCCATCAGGCTGCCTTAGTACAAGCCGCTTTAACATGGCGCGCGAGTCCCGAAGCGTCATTTGATGCTCCGTCTCCGTCGTTTCGGGCGGGGATGCCTCTGTGACGCAGCGCACCCGGTTTTGTTCTTAAAGCGCCTCTTTGAACGAACGCTTCTCGGGCCGCTCTGTTGTTTTTTGCCTATTCACTGACAAAGTTAAGCGACGGACTGATTGTCAGCGAGCGGTCGTGCGGCTAAGGCGTGCGCCTACGTCAGCGCCGACTGTGTATTCGCGACTCTGCCGTTGTTCCTGTCGTTGCTGACAAGCGTGCGGACGGGGTTTTCGTTGATTCTGCAGTTATGTCCTGCGAGGTTCCGCCAACACAAATGAGTTTTTTCTTTAACAGAGCACGACAAATTGCATGATGTTGCCTCACCACCATTGTTTGGCAAATTGCTCTCGCTCCCGGCGAGTTACGCAAAGACCAATGTCTTCGTATCGTCGCTCAAACTGATTTTCTGGCATGGTAGACACGCCCTACTGCGAGTGTAACGGATAAGTCTTGCCAGCATCGCGCTGGATATTCGAGTGTCAAAATATTTTGTTTCGTGTACGGCTTCGCTTTCACTGCGTCGTGTTCATGCTCATATTTGGAGCGCTGTAATCCTACGCGATCGATGAAGCACAGTTGCACGCGGTCAGATCTCTTGGTGTTTGCCTTAAAAAGACGGCGACGATAAGAACGGCGGTTTGCGAGCTTTTCGTCAGCCGGCGATGCAAAACATTCCGTTCCGTGTCGGAATTCAGTGCAAACGGACTCGTCGACGATCATTCGGTAACATTCTTCGTCGCGTCTTGGAGACTCCGCTGTGGCTGCTTGTCAAGCGGTGTTGTCTTTTTCGCTGTAAAACAACAGGTGTTGATGGCTGTTGTTGCAACCGGCAGCGCAGGTACGAGGAGCGTCCATGCTTCGCCTGCGCGCATTTCCAGCCGATGACTGATACCATCCAAGGCGTTTGGCTCGATGCGAACTTTGTCTGTGACGCTGTGCGATCCTTTTAAGGCAAAGTGTCTATGGAGAAAGGCAGGCAGTCGTCGCGACCGGGCTGGCCAGATGACTTTGTCGGAATCATCCTGCTCGGGATTGAGTGAACTTTAATAGGTGCAATTGTTTCAAAAGGAACCCTTTCTCAAAACCCTTGCGTGCGCTTACCCTACTCGTACGGCCGCGTGCTCGAGTCCGAAGTAGTGATTGCTTTGCTGTGCGATAGCAGGTCGCGGACAATATGAAAGATTTTGAAATGCCAGCTAAAAAAGCGAAGTCCGGCCGGGGCTGGCGGGCGTGATCTGTTATCGCACNCCAACGCACTACTGCGCCGATCTTAGGAACCCGTTGCACGACAGGAAAAGATGCGTTACGTGCGGACATGACGCAATCGGAAGCTACGTCAGCTCACAAAACACGACCGGCCGTTTGTTATTGCGCGAAGAAAGCTCTGTAGCTGCACTGCTGCTGCATTTCGCCAGCGAGCCTGCGTCGAGAAGCGTTTAGTAGCTCTGCGATCTCACCGTGCAGCTGCAAAAACGGGCAAGAACCGTTACAAGCCAACTCCTAATTTCTGCTGGCGTCCGCTGCATATTTTCTTTCGTCCAGATATTTAGCATCGCGTGTGAATGGGCGACCGCACATTGTGGCGTACCGTGCGTTCTAGATCGCCGACCGTGGCCCGCAGTGGGAGGGTAATTGCACCTACCGAGGGCGTTGCTGCGATTGAAGTCTGCTGTTTCGTTTCACGCCGTCGACCCGCAAAGCATTGCACACTTGCACTGGAGTGTTAATTGCAGGTGCAATTAGTACGCGGCTGTATCTGCCGAACCCTGATGACTTGTGTTGCAGCACGCGCTACATTGATCGTCGACAATGAGCTTCCCTTTGTTGTCAACAGCACCCCTGGCAGTCTTCTTTGTTTACATCCATCTGCTTTTTTTCGCTGAGACATTTCGGTCATTCGTCCCGTAGGCCATAATAATATTAAAATTTGCCACAGCAGCAGCAGTAGTAGTATTCACTAGCATACTTCTTCGGACATTATGACTAAATTGCTTAATTTTTTTCTTAATTTTCTTAATTAGAAAAAAATTGGTCTACCTCGTTTGACCGGAAAAATCCAGTCCTCCATGTTGACCGTCTTTTGTACTCAGCGAGGGTCTGCGTTTACCAAACACGTTTTCGCAAATAACCGACTGACAAGCCGTTGTAACGTTTTGCGAACTGGCTGTCCTGTTCGCGAATGTGATATTGGTGTGTACAAACATAGTTGGAAAGTCCCAGACGAAAAAATTTAATGATGCCATCTTCAATTAAACGAGGAGAGTAAAACCTTTCATAAATTGACTTTGTCAAGTTCGCTGTATGCCTGCATGGAAACGTGTTTCTGCGTTTTAGTGAGACCGTGTACGAACTTGGGCGTTCTGAAGTTACTTCAGGCCTGCCAAAAATAGCGCTTGCCTGTACGCAAAACGAGACTGTGTCAATATACTTAACAACGTACGCCAGCGAAATGATCGGGCCAAGGCCGGGAAGGACGCCTGCATACAAGCTGTGTGCAAAGCCACTAGGAATATCACTTCCTCTTCCCAGTCATCAGGTAATCGCGACAGTTTGTGATCTCCTTATTCTCCCTCTGGAGCAGGGTCACAAACTGCCGACCTTGCCCCCCTACGCTGCCTTCTGCTTTTCGCACCAGCTTCCGCTGAATTACTGGTTGATCTGCTGGCGGTTCGAAATGCCGGTTGGTCTGTGGTGGGTGTGGACAAGCGGTTACGGCGAATGCGCGGTCTCGGTGCAGCATTCTTTGACGACAGTTGAGCACCCAACAAGCTCAAGATCATTGTTAACTATAACATGTGTGTGTTTATTTATCATGGTCAGAGGTCGTCTCTTTCCGTTAAAAATAGATTTAAATACTTCGTTTTCGCAAAACCGGAGTAGCCTTGCGGCGCACACGTTCTCCGATCGCCTCACTGTGTTACCTTTTCATGTCGAGGCGTTTAAACGTTTCCGTGTTGCGGGCTGTTGGTTTTGGTGATACCTTTTACTGACGTAAGCAGTCACGGGTCACCTGGCTTCGTACTGCAAGCTCGTGGCTGCTGGTAGCGTTTTAGGCCTCCAACTTTAGATTTTCGCATTCTCACGTTCTTTGATGGCGATTGTCAGTCGTGTCGGCCGGCTTTTCGTCAAACACCGCAACATCGCAGGCCTGCGGGCGATGTGAGCTTGCCCTGTGTTTAGGCACCTGCCTCATACCTTATATGGTCTGGCGGCTGTCGCCTTTTTTGGACGCGTTGTTCCGCGTCGAGCCGGCGTTTTTACGTCACCGCTCTCGCTCGTGGTCGCCGATTGGCTCGCGTCGTTTTGCGCTTTGCTGCGCACGCTGACGTAATGACTTGAGAGAGCACTTGAAGACCGATGAAGATGAAACTTCGTACTGATGTTCACGCAACTGTGTTTAAGCGCTTGTTCGCAGTTTCGCCTCGCGTGTATTCCCACTGGCCCTTTACATGGAGCCCACCATCTCAAGTACACCGTCGCACGGTTATTTATACCTCCTGATGTCTGTCCAACTTCGTAAGCCGCAAATTACTAATGCAATCGGCTTGAGATGCTCGATGCAGTTGGTTAAAACGTCGCAACATTTGCTGACAAGGAAGTGTACACGTGGCCCACCAACTACTTCATGCGAAAATGCATCCTAAGTTGACTGCGAAGCACTTTTCGCAAGCCGGCTGATGGATGGAATTGCGGCAGTGGTCATTACCAAATGTCTAGAGACCAGCATGTACGAAAATAAAAGCAAAGAACGCATTATGAACATCACCCTTGTTGCTGTAACTAGCTTTCGTTGGTCTGGTAAAAACGTCTGTCACGGTTGCATCAAAGCACTTGCTTTCGTGTGCGATGATGCCAGTTAACAAGAGTTCGATTCAGCTTTGTTTATGCTCCTGCTTCAGGGACGGCGACTGCCAGTAGTTTACAATGAAAATTTAGGTGCTTAACAACCCTGCTAATGCGGCTGGTGAAGTAGCTCATGACTTCGTTCGAAAGCGATTTTTCAGCATTTCAAGCGGTTGGTCCTTGATGCGTTTGCTTTTTTCTCAGCGGACCTCTTGGCAGTGTGGTTGCAAACCGCTTTGTGATTTTTTTCATAAAAAACACAGTTTTGCATTGTTTGTTCGGTAGCCTATAGCTAAAATTTTGAAGAGTATCTTCCGGAAAGATGATTTCACGCGTTCCCGGGACACGCGCGCTCTGCATTTGCAACTCATCAGCTTGTGTCTCGCGATGCTGCAATGCTGGGATGAAGAGATGCTGCAGCTGTGCTGTGACGCTCAAGCTGTACAGGTTCCACATTTCTTCAGTGTTTCAGATTGTTTTTCAAAAGTAAATCCCAACCAAGATGCATGCGAATTGCAAGGCACTCCGACTTATTCTGCGCGCTCGCGCGTACGGCGTGGAGTGCAACAGCCCGTACCTGTCGTCGTAAGCCGCGTGTCTTTTTTTCTCGTTACAGCGGCGAGTCCGGCGCCGGCAAGACCGAAAACACAAAGAAGGTTATTCAGTTCCTCGCTCATGTGGCAGCCTCGCCCAAAGGCACCAAAGCACATGGAGTACCTGTAAGTGCTGACCAGCAATTGACGACCGAGCGTCAAAGCGAAGCGACTAGTTGCGCGATATTGCTTGACCGCTCTATTCCGGTGTTCGGCGTTTATCGGCGCTAATAATTGACCCCGATTTTCAGATCAAACGGATAGGTGGGTTTGTGGACCGGATAACTCCGAGCGTTAAAGACCTTGCGCTCAGCAAAAGTATGGTACTAAGCGCGAGTCTCCCACTGCAGCAAATCAAACGATAAAATTGCGAGATTTTTCGGGATTCCACGCCTTCCGGAAACAGCGAGTTCTGTCCAAAATAACTTTTTTCGCTTCACTAGTACCTCTTTGAGGGCCAAAGTAAATAGAGTTGTAACCTGCGTGTTTCTTTGCACGAAGTTGTTCATATTCTTTGTGATGTAACGGGCAAGCACAAATAGCGCGTCACAATCAAACAAACAGCGCGTCACAATGAGCAAGCTATTGTAACTCATCAATTATTATCACTGAACACTTCGGGTGATTGGTGAGAATTAAAATAACTAAACCAGATTTTTACCATGTTCTATTGACATGCATATTTTTTATTAGGCTTGACTACTGAGCCCTTGGCAGGAAAAGCGGCCGAGACTTTCGCGTTTCACTAAAGCAGTCGACATTAATCGTTTCACGATTACCTTATTTCCTAAAGCAACGGCTATAGTTTTTCTACACTTAAAACAAGAGTTGAAAGACTTGCAATAAAACTAAAATATATATATGAACTGCACTCGCGTATCAGGTGACATGCCAGCGATGTAAATAACTTATCAACAAAATAGCAAATCAGACCAACTGTGTTTGAAAAATATCCTTCCCTTCGGGAAGATCTCTCTACCGAAAACACTAATGCAGGGAATAATCTATTCGCAAGTCTTTGTTGGTTGTTAATGATTAGTAAAGCCAGTGCGTTATTTGAACTGTCATAAAGGGTGATTTGCGCGCGCAACTGCTTTCACAAATTACTGGTGTTTGTTGCAGATTCGAATGTTGTAATTGTGTTGTGTTGCATTGCAAAATGTGGTCGCATTGCTTATGCAGTAACCGCTTGCCAAATCTACAATTTGTCACTGTTTTGTGCTGCCGTACAACTTACAGATAGATTGTTTTATGTTGCTTTATTGACGTAAAAAAATCTTTTCTGTGGTATTTTGTGCTATCGCTTTTTAATAGTTGTATTTTATCCCCAGGAATTCAAGCAGGCAAGTCTACCTTTGAGTTTCGATTTTTTTTCTTTTTGAAAAAAATTGCTCGTCACTGGGCCGAGCAATGATTGGCAAAGTATTAAGGAATGCAAAAATTTTCGCTGATTCTTTCCTTGCAATCAATCTCAATTTTGTTTGCGCGCGAACCTGATTATTTTCCTTATCCTCCCACAACACAGGCGCCAGTGATTGGGCACTTGGTGTTGCACTGTGCGCAATCGACTGAGCATGAAAACGCACAAGACGCGCTCACGAGCGCATGAGCCCACACGAAGAAGCAAGTTCACAAGGGGAATTGATTCGTTGACGATTGCGTTGTTGCGTGCCCGCAGTTGCCCGCTAAGTAGTATTTATGCGTCCGAAAATTGCACGCAGCAAGGGTGGGAGAACTTGGCAGTGCTGATTTGAAAGCAATCGGACAGGTGCTGCTGTCACGAGACACGGAATCAGGCCCGTAGCCAGGTTTAAAGGTTTGGGGGGGGCAAAATAAATTTTAGGGGGTAAATATTTTAGTTTCATTTTATTTAATGAAACTGAAATATGTTAAACAAATTTTTCTGTGTATAACAAAATTGGGGTTGCACAAAAATTGTGGGGGCACTGTCCCCGAATGACCCCCTGTGGCTACGGGCTAGCACGGAATTCTGCATTGAAGGTGTTTGCTGTAGGGATGATATATCTAACGTGCCAACTGGCTCAAACGGAAATTTGTAGAAATTGAACGAAATCATCCCATGCTTTGTATAAAGAAACGGCATGTTTTCTAAACTCCGGGTGTCTGTTAATGTCGACAAAGTTCA
>JGI24159J19872_10003366_pt1 | contig 19870 bp, 12 predicted proteins | sample Ectturendosymbi4_FD_19872 | JGI IMG/M metagenome (IMG submission 19872) | reverse complement strand
CAACTGCATCACACACTCCAAAGTAAGCAGAAATATAATGGCCGCAGATGCGGGCAACGTTCCACAACTACGGGCGATTATTACATCACACACAGTATGCACGTTCAAGATGATGCACTGCATACTGCAAGCCGTTGCAACAACTTCGATTGTGGATTCATTTGATGATTGTTAGTATGCTAAACACTGCACTACGTCAATATTTAAAACGTCAAGACCAACGGATTTCCAAAACTTGTAAAACCACTTTCATATTCTGCAGTTCATGAAATCTCTAAGAGGGGACGCATTTTTTGCATTTAGCTTGCCAGAGAGGGCGGCGCGCACCCCTGCTCCCCGTCAGTTACCCCACTGCCCACAGTCGAAAAGTGCCGCCCCCCAAGTCACGGGTTAAAGCAAAGTCAAGCTTTTCAGGACGGATTTATTTCATAACAATGCATCATCAGGCTGGAGTTCATTATGAAAATTTCACTGAAGTGAAATTCCGGGACATTTTGCTATCCGGGACAGGACACCGGGACAGACGTTTAAACCGGGACAGTCCCGGCCAGACGTATGGTAGGTCCAACCTTGACCAAAATCTAAAACCTAAATCTAACTTCAGGTTCATTCGTGAAAAAACATTTGCTATTCCTTCTTTTGACCAAAAGTGCCGCGCCCCTCCAAAAAGTGCCGCCCCCCCTATTCGGGTCCCTGCTCCTTACGACTCTGCCTCCGACTCCGCAACCCTGCCTAACTCAAAGTTTTTTTTGAAAGTTTTTCATCATCAGCCGGCGGTAGCGGCCCGGTGAAATCTAATCGCTAAAAATATCGTTCGCGGCCCGCTGGTTCAACCTTAGCGACAGCCTTATTTCTTACGATCTGTCACATGCTTCGTCTTCAACACGTTTCATCCAGCAAATGCAAATCGCAGCGCTGGACACATCAATGACGTCTTGGGTTGGGCCTTAACCGTCCACGGCTCCAGTGTTCCGAAATATGTACTGAAGCGTTTCAAGAAGTGTACAAGTTTTACCAACACTTACTTGCGTGTGTGAAGATGTTCTTTTCCTGGAACTGAAAAGATTTGTTGTCTGGAGGTGTTCGTCGGAAAAAAACGTGTAGACTGCACGACCTTTCAAAAGAACTGCTTTCCCGATTTCCGAATGTTAAAGATCTTTTCAGTATCCCTGTCACGATTCCGGTGGCTTCATGCATGCCAGAGAGAACGTTTAGTGCGATGAAGATTTTGAAGTCACGTTTGAGGTCAACCATGGCAGAAGACAGATTGAATGGGCTGGCTCTGGTGTATATACACACAGATAAGCCAGTACATGCAAAAGAAGTAATCAACAAATTTGCTCGATCAAACAGAAAACTTGACTTGGCTCTGTGAAAGTTTTCACTGCGGCTCGATTTGCGTGCACGGAGTTTGCACGCAGGAGGTGCACGGAGTTTGGCAATGCTAAACTGCACTTCAAATAGCGAGGCCGAAGACAACTTCTCTGGTTCGGGCTGACCTGTAGCTGATGCAGGCCTGTCTGAAAACGAGCGTTTGACCATTTTTTCGACCAGCAGTTTGCTCAGTTGGTCTTTGTATTTATCCGAGTTAGATGTTTTGATTGAAAAGTATTGGAGAAATCAGTATGTACAGCGGTATTGCAGATCGTTTGCTGATCTTTCGTAATGTTTATGCTATTTTCATTGCTGACGGCGAACAGCATAACATGGCTCGCAGATAGTTTTGTGTATTTGCAAAGCCAGGGATCGGATTGTTAGTAAGGGCCTGTATAGGTTGTATTCTTTTGCATCAAGCTCTGAGTGGTCAAATTCGGGCCAGTCACGATTTCTTTTAGGTTCAGCGTGTAACCTTTCAAATCAGCCAGGGCACAGCGGTACGACTGATGAAACGAAGAAACGTCTGACTAATTATTAGCACAAGTTAATTTTTAGCATCTTTAGCAATTTAAGTAATGTGCAGTACACAAATATATGTTTGGCGATGATTTTCAATGAAATCAAGTGTCATGTCAACACCTCTCTAGGTCTGGTGAGGAGGATGCATCCCCTGCATCCCCCATGTGTCCGCGCCTGTGACCACGGGCCGTAGATTGGTGACACCTGGACTAGGAGATCAGCAAACCCAACTCATCATGAAAGCAATACAGCAAATTTTTTAATCTCAATTCCCGATACCACCAAAGAAATTTCTGGTTAACAGGTTTGATTTCCGAAAAAACCTGCTGCCTCACTCTCACAGTAACTCATCTTGACTGCCGCAGCAGTCCCAGGGTCAGTTTCACAACAGTCACCAAAATGGACATTTATATATAAAACATAACCAGTTCTTCAAGACCTTCACCTCTTTTAAACGTTATTCACCAGACCACGGCTCTCCATTATGGGCTGCTTTTACGAAAAGTCCGATAACAACTGCTTTTGCCCAGCTCGGAAAACGAAAGTATTCGCCACGAATTTGCTCAGCAGTTGGACAAGCTACAGGAAACTGCAGCAGAAGTAAAGATCATGGAAACGGATAAATTGCAGCTAGAAAAAATTTTGGCCAGCGAACAAGAAGCCACGAGAAATCTGGAGAAAGAAAACTCGATGCTTCGCGCTACAGTCGAGGTATATTCGTTTTAACACCTTGTAAATCTCGAAAAATGGTTTTACGAAACAAACTTTAAGAAGCTTTTTTTCACAGCTCAGATATCTGTTAATTGGTGCAGGTTTTCCTTGTTAGTGCATTGCCCGGCTGTAATTTTTCGGGGTATGTGGAGTTCGTATCATAATTGTTTCTTTCGCGTTACAGGTGAAACTATATTTTTGCTCCTGCCGCAGTACCCACTGGGATTGTTGTAAGGAGGTTGTAGATATCTTTCGTTTGTTGATTTTTTTGTATTATAGGTTGAAATATTTTTTTTGCTGCAATATTTCAACCCATAGGTGTAGGAGCAAGCAAAATTTTGGGGGTGCGTCTTCACGCCCTGCACCCCCGCCTCCTTCACCATTGATTCAACCAGATAAGTTTTATTTTTTGAAACGCTTTCAACGTAGATCATGACGAAACAGAGAAAGCAGCTTGTCGAAAAGCACGCTGAGGTGACAAGTCGTGTCGCTGCTCTGTGCGAAGAGAACGACGTTCTGTCTACAAAGCTGACTTTCGCCACCAAAGAAAAACTTGCTGACGACGAGTTCGACAGAATGACTCACATACGAAGGGTGAGCATGGTATCTGTTGCTGAAAATCTATAGCTTTTGTCCCTATACCCCACGTATTAAGCATTTTACTGCAGTTGATTCCTGTGAAGGTCAATCAAGTGAGATCACAAGCTTGCCTAATGCATTCCATTGAAAGCAAATGCATTGCATATCCGGTGTTGCATGACCTTGTAGAACCGCCCAGGTATTTCAAAGGGGTTCGGTGAAACAACTTCATTGATCAGGTTCATCTGCAAACCCGCCTGTTGTACTGTAACTGCGGTTCATCCTTTTGCGACGCCAACACCCTGATATGAAACAGCTGAAGCCAACCCTTTGTGATTCAATATGTTAGAATACGATTTCTAAGCTGCGAAACGTGAAATTTCTTATTTTTTTTTAATTTTTTCATCGCCATATAATCAACTAGTGATCTTTGGTGTTATCGTATTTCCTCTTGCTGCATTCGTGTTATTTCGTGATTTGAGTCACAAAAATGCATGATTAAACCATACCATACCATGAAGATTATCTGGACTACACGTAGAAGCCTGAAGAATGATCTTGTAAAGTTCTAGCACAATTAATTAATTTCATCGTTTTTAGCATCAGCTGAGCATATGAAAAGAATTAAATTGGAGCAACGTTTTGCTTACGTTTTGAATTTAAAATGTTTTGCACTAATAGAGAGGAGGAAAAGCTTTAGACCAAGTATATGCAACTCATCTCCACCTATTCACTTAAACGGGTTTGTAAACCTCCTTTTGACGATTTTAGTCCAACTCCCAAACTTCATTGTAACTTGCACGCGTCTGTGGAATACAAGACTTCATAAAAACTGTGCAGCAATGTTTCACTGCAGCATTAAGAAGAATATGAACAATTCATCAAAATACATTCACTCCACATATAAGAAGAGCGTCACGTCCGCTCCAAGAAGCTAATGCATGAAGCAAAATGAATTGTCGTAAATACTATGAATGGCAACCTAAGTAGGCGACACCTTGTGAGCAAATTCTCTGTCCTGTCAGTTGCGGTTGAGAGAAAGCTGGCTGCTAAATATGACCTTTTAGAGACTTGGTTAAATTTTGCGAAAATGCAAGAGTTTTTATGAACGGAAACGCTTATTTTACTAAATGCAGAAAGCAACGGGAGGAGTAAGTGCTCCTGGTGCCTCCCGTGTTGCTACCACCTTGTCTAAGACTCGGCTTTGTCGCGCAGCTAACAGAGAAAATGCAAACCTCTCTGAGCACAGCTAAAGGGAAGCTGACGAAAGTTGGCGGCTTGCTCAACAGCGACACCTCCGCTGAGAACCGGTCAACGAGGAGGAGGCTGGCAACGTGAACGGAATTTGACGTCGAGGTTCACCTCCATGCGCTCTATTTTGCGATGGTGCATGCTCATTTGAAGAGACAGTAAATGAGACAAGGATTAATGAGGACATTACAGAGTATCTTAAGCGATTGCTGGTCGCACTTTGCGCGGTAAATTTGCCTCATGCGGTTTGAATAGAACTTACTTGCAGTCGCAGGCGCACGGCAAAGCTTTTCCAGGGGACAACCGGCTGCTCTGAAAATGTCACCGCTCCTTCTGTTTGTGACGTCGGTTTTTCATGCAGGACGCATATCTATTGTCTAAACTTTGCATGAATTTTAAGTAAGTTTTCTCTAAAAGCGTAGTGAAGATCAAAATAACGGCCAAATGTTTTTTTCTGTAACTACATAACAACAACGTTGACGGTTCAACATTATGAAAGTTCCACACTGTTTTTTCTTGAGCCTGAAAAACGCATTTTTTTAGCTTGAAAACTCAGAAAAACTGCCCTGATTTATTTGATTTTCACAAATTTTGCAGCGCTTGGGGTTGGCGTTTGCCTTCGGGACTCCTGTTTCGTACGCCTATGTTTGTAGCAGAATGGAATGCTATTTTAGCATGGAAACCATTGGCATTCCGAACCTGTATTAAGCTGTGAATGAAATACTTTGAGTTTCGGGACTTATTTGCTATTGAGTGCAGCTCTTTATTAAAGAAACGCCGATGATATCTTTCAAAAAACTTCTAAGGGTTTTGTTTCCATCGAGAATTGCTCACCACAGTCAACAGGTATTAAAAACCTAACAACTTTTCCTGTCAGATGTTCTGAAGAAAAACGACTTAGGAAAGTTAGTACTGGTCTATTTTGAAACCGCAGAATCTTTTGAGACAGGCACATTTTGAAACCGCAAGATATTTGCATGTTCTACGACGGCATGACCCAAGAAAGTTTGGGGTAATTTACGTCTGGATTGTGGTTTACGGTTTTTTAAAAGCACAGCAACGACACAAGTGAAGCTTTGCCTAAATTTTGTCGACCGTTGGGATGCAGATGTTCGAAACATTTTCTGCTTCTTTAAACCGGTGTACAAATCGATGCATCGGCAAAACGATATATACTGTATATATATATATATAACGATATATACAAAACGATATATACTGTAGGTTTGCTTAGAAAAGTTGCCAATCAAGCATTTGCACCCGTGAGTTTGTCATGAAGAAAAGCATCCCTCAGTTTCTACAACTCGATTGTTTCTGACATATCAGTCGCTCTAATTTCAGGATAGCGGTCAGACTGGCCTTCATGAAATGCAGTGAATTTAGCTTTACAACTTTGATCCAAAATTTTTTTTCATAAATTTTCCTGTTTTGAACAATAAAGGAATCACGGTCAGCTCTCGCGCGTGGAAAATACCGGCCAACGGCAATGTAGGGAAAATTAAAAACGCTCAGTTCCAGTTATGCTGAGGTTTTAGATTTACTTCTTTGTTGACGAATTGAAAGCTTTCAAATCATTTATATCTTTTATTGCACAAAACGCTGCTGTGAAACATGTGAAAAATACCTCTTTTTTTGCAAATCGTGATTTTATTTAGAGTCTTGTGACCTTTCATTAACAAACAGCAGCCAGATCTATTCGTACGAAGTGGGTTTGGGGCGATTGGTGAGTAGGCATCCTTCATGCGAGGAACGTTTGGACGAAAATTAGTTTGAGTAGGTTTATGTGCAGTAACCAAGCGAAATTAAGCATCGACATAAATATTTTATTTGCGGAGATTTCAACATCACTCGCAACGCCTCCAGTCGTTTCACTGTCGTGACGACCTCGTACGCTGAATTCCGGACAAACACCAGTGTTGCAAAAACGTTGTTTACGAAACGCTGGGTATTATTTAGGAAGAACGCCAAGTCCAGATTGAAATGCTCAAAATACTAGATGCGCGAGACAGTCTGAATAGTAGTTTGAGTAGTTGCAGTTTTTTCTTTTTATCTGCATTTGTTGTCAACTATTAAAAAACTTTAAGTGGTCGTGTATAGTAAGAAAACAGCGGTGCGTGTCTTTCAAGTTTTTTAACACGTTTACGCTTACAAATGACTTTCATACCTCGGCTTGTTGTGGAAACGTCTGATTAACGCAGGCAAACTCGGCGTAACATTTGTTGTTAAAATCCCTGAAAATGTGCAAATGTTTTTGGAAACCCAGAGACGGTTTCAGCCAAAACAAGCTGAAAAAGTCACGGGATCCATTCAATACCGGCACCCGGGTTAACAAGCAGCTAAACAGTTCACAGCATTAAACAACTGGCAGCGCATGAGAATTGGCAGTCAGGTCGTGGTGGTGAGTTGCTGAATGGGATAAAAAAGGTTGGTAGAGACGTTGCATCCTGAACTGCCCAAAAGCTGTAATGCCTCAACCACACCTCTATATGATACTATATCTTATCTTCACCTTCAAGCATTGAACAAGTCTTCGATTTCGACTGTTAATTTAATCTTTTCCAGGGATTTCATTTCGACTGTTTTTATCGAATAGGAATTCGTTTTGATAAAGTAGACAGCATTCGTCTTGGAGTACGAGCCCTACTTTTTGCTTTTCTAAAAAACAACTGTCAAGCAACAAGCTCCTCACTGCCCAATTCCGCGATGGGTGGTGCAATTGTTTTCTGTGTGGGTGTGCAGATCACACTCAAATCTATTTATCATCTGTTCAAATTGTGACTGTGCTCAAAGTGGAGTGTTTGCTCTGAATGAAACCGTGTAGTGGTCTGTGGCAAACTGAGACTTGGGGATCATCTTTTGTTAATCATAAAATAGTGAATGCGCTGTAAATTTGGTTTGGATTAATGCAGTGGGTGCTGATTACAACGCCTAGTCAAGTTCAGTGTTTTTACATATGTGGTTTACGTGCTTCCTTTCCTGTTATTTACTTGTCAATAAACAAAAAACGCTTTTCGAGTTGGTGTTGCAGCGGTTGGCATTGCATTTCGAATGCGATACGACGTATTGTCTATTACACAGTTTTGCTCTTTCAAATCAAGTCAATAACTTTTGCTATCGCCAGGCTACCATATCGACAGACGAAAAAAGATAAAAATACTGCAAAATCATGCAGTCAGTGAGTTCTTGCAAAAACTTGTATTCACCAAAATTAAAAGAGATTCTGAATTGATGCTACGTACGTTAAACACAGAATGTCTGTATATCTTGCCATGCCAGGCATGTAACGAGATTAGATGGCGCCCGGGGCATGAAGCAAGTTTGGCGGTCCCACGTTGGCAACAGGTCTTTCAGAAACAAATGTGCTATATTGAAGAAAGTATTTGTGACATTATTGGGACTTTTTGGCGCCCCTCGCAGTCATTAGAGTCCCCCGCATAGTGATTCGGCGCCCGGGGAATTATCCCCCTTGCCCCCCTCGTTACGCCCTTGTGCCATCCACACAATATTTCAAAGGAAAACGCTGCTAGTTTTGGTCCAGTCGTTGTACCTTCCCTGTTATCAGCAGTGATGTAAACGGGCGTCATTGAGAAGCGCAAAACCGGCACAAGCCCGACATTTGTTTTTGAAGCCCGATTTAGGCCCGAAAGCCAATTTTACCGAGTGGGTCAAGATATGCGCAACTGCGAGTGTCAAGATATGGGCAACTTAAAACGAGTCAAAAATAGTGTAAATGATTGATTTTCTCGTCGCAACTCCAGCGCGTGCTAAGTTCCTCATGGCTGTCACCTTCTCAAAATGAGTGTGATAATAATCCGAACAGAGAACAAAATAAGGCAGCTGCATATGTTTGCAATTCCAGATATAGCTGAAGAAAAATCGTAATCACTTCACTCACATAAGTAACCGCGGTGAGCACGGTGACAACAAATGTATGTCACGATCGAAAAAATCGTTGCTCTGAATATAATTTTTAAAAATTTGTATGCAGCCCCGAAATCGGCCCGAAACATTTTGACGAACTTAAACCCGGCCCGACCCAAAAAGCACGGCCCGATTTGGATCTGTGGTTCTCAGCAAGAATCTCTTTAGCAAATAACACTTTACACGTGATCGAAAAAACAGAATGTTTCGACGTCAGCTTTTCTTAAGTTTGATGATGATTAAATTGCTGATCGCGATACCACGCCCAAGGCACAAGAAAAAGACACTTGGCATTGTGCTAGAAATCCATGCAAACGCTCTGCGAATATTTCCCAGCTAAATTTCCTGTATGGATGTTATGAAGATGGTTTATAATTTGTCATTCGTGTCAGCAGCCTAGATTGAAAACAAAGCACTATTCTGACTGGAAAACAGAACCTCGGCTTTGAAAAACAGTTTTCTGAGCAAGTTTCTTATTTAGTCTCAAGACGTCAACTCCGTTCAACTTGTTGCAGCATGGCAACAAAGTAGAGAATTTTCTCCGATACCCCCACATATGGTCAAGATTCCCAAGGACGTTTTGGTCCTGCAAACGGTAGAGGAGTACATGGCAATGCAAAATTTAATTTTTTGTGATTAATTTGAAGGTTTGGGACGTCATTTGCTATAACGTAACTTTGATAGCCCTGCAGTTCTTCTTTGCTGCCTTTGGTGACGAACCCAGGTCACTGATTGTTTTGTAGATCTTGCAGGCTTTGACTAAAAGACCTGCGTTAAACACTCTGTTACTCGACTGGTTGAAGGTTGGTTGTTTTGCTGCCGGATCGTCCATTATAATTACTGCTCAACGATTGGCTGAGTCTTATATACCGCTCATCGCACATTGGCCAGGGCTTGGTCACAGTCGACTTGCCAGTCGACGATTGGCCATCAGCTAGCACGTAATTTTCCTCAGACGCCGAGGATTTGACACTGGGATTTCGGGAACGCTCAAGTAAGGCTAGATAAGGGTCTTTTTGAGTCACAAAAGGGGATATTTCAAACTGCGCGCTACCAGAGTCTCTTGGGCCCGGGATCGTGGTACTCGCTTTTTGGACATTCTCCATCACGTCGGGCTTCCGCCTTGCGGCAGGGATGACGGTCGCCCGACGCTTTTCAATCTTCTGCGACGCAAACGGATTTTCTTTTGCTATCGTCACGTCCACGTTACGTAGCAAGTCACGCATGACAGCAGTTTTGCGCTTTTGCTTTTCGAGAAACAGTTTTCGCTGCCATTGGCATTGCAAGATGAAGTTGAAACGCTGCTTTGACATGTCGTAGAGTCTTGAGTCAAGCATCTTCTGCTCCGTAATGTTTTTCGAAGGTTGCGAGGAAACTCGTGAAGCTTTTGCTGTCAAAATAATGAATCGCAAGTGTGTTGTTTAAAGTTATGAACAAACCTAAAAAAATCAGCATTTTTTTCAAATCTTTTATACCTTGCTATCGTGAAAACGCTTAACCCCTCCAGGACCGGGAGTTCAAAAAAATTTAGCTTTTGAGACAACTTCGTTTATATTGCGCCGATCGATAGCGCTAGAGAGTCAATGAAAACATCATAAGGCGAGGATTTGCGTGTGCTTTCTTTTAAAAAAATCAGGTAAATTGGCATTTGAAATTTTTTCACAGGTTGCAATGACATCACAGGGGCGTCCTGTTAACGTCATACTGCCACTTCCAATGCAAAGGTACCTGTTTTTTAATTAGAAAGTACACAAAATTTTGCGTTTTTTGATGCCTTCATTGACTGGCGATTTATGATTTGAATTTGCCTCGAGCCTCTACAGTGGCTTTCGCGGTCCTTAAGAAACTTATACTTTTTATCTTTTCAGCAAAAAATGACAAAGTTAGGTAAGTTATCTTAAAAATTATTCGCATATTATGGCAACGTTTCCAGTAAGCATTACTGCAAAATATATAAATTCAGCCTTAAGTTTAGTACATATTGTATTAATATTGCTTTTCAGCTACTTTTTAGTGACACTTCTAAGAGTTTTGAGAGCAATGAAAAGAGGTAATTCACTTGTTTCATTATTATAACCCGAAATTCCGAAGCGTTTATTTTTCAATATACCGCAAAACATTGCACATACGCATTTACCAGCATTGTTTTACCAATACATTTTTCACTGATAAAACTTTACTTAGATTTATGCTTACAGCTGACACATAATTCCGAAGAGCTTTGTTTAGGATTTATCAGCTACTTCGCCTAAAGCAGGTTTTTACCTTTCGCAGTTTCAGCTCTAGTTTCTGCGATCCACCCTTCTATTTCAGCAACAGCTTCTTGCCTTCTACTCTTTATGAATCGATTTCCAGAAGCGCTGATTGTGTTCTTGCTCATCTTTGCCAAGTGAACAAAATGCGATTGACATGAAACACTTAAAAACCACTAAAACAATGACAATTTTTCTGATTCAAGAAACTATTTTTGATAACGATTTCATGTTTGACGTTCGTCACGTGTCGGTAGAAGTAGGAAAACATTCCCGATGGGAACAAGTGCGAAAAGCCGCGAAGAAAGGCGAAAGCACAGAAGTCAGGAATAAAAACACCAGCGCTGAAGCTAGGGGAGCATTCCTTTAGCCTAAGTAGACGGCGCTGTGATTGGTACTTTAACTAGTTCGAATGTAAATCTTCCGATCGAGGCCCCAGTTTTTCTGAAGAAACGTGGCTGCTACACATATCAAAATAAACTAATACGTTTTTGGTATTTTCAAACACAAACAAACAAATTTGTTGAAAAGGTATTAACAGCGTATGACCAGCATTTGAAAAATGATCATTAACAAAAACTCATGATCTGTTTTTTAACCTTTTCACCAGTTACTACAAACGCAGACTTAAACTTCAACTCGTGATATCCGTAACTTAAAAGATCTGAATAACTTCTAATTTTGACGCAGCATTAGTTAATATAAATATATAACGACCGTGTATGTGCTTCAATCTTTAGATTCAAAATATGCGTTTTTAACGTCTCATAACTTTTCTTGCTTTTAGCATGTGCTTAACAAAATACTTTGAGTTTTCTCTTGTGTCAAGGGAAGATAATGTTGCGAAAAAGCTACTGTAATTTGCTATGCTCAGTAACATTTTACAGGGTGAATGTACCCTTCCATTACACTTTCTTATGTTTCAATTTTGTTTTATAAAAGGTATCAAAAATGACCTCTTGTTGGAATATACCTTCTATTCAAAACAAAACTTGGAGCAATTGAGTTATTTCTAAGTATCTTCAGCAAATAGTTTCTTAAATTGTGAATAACAAAATAATAAAGTTTATGTAAATAAAAAGCTTGCACGACAATTTGAAGTGCGTGATTCAATACCCCTTTTCGTACTATTTGGAAACTTTTAAATCTCCTGGACTAAATATATACAAACTTTGCTCTGTTTTTAAGCCTGCATGCATCAGAGAAATGTTTGCGCCTCCCTTATTTCCTTGGATTTTTCTAAATTTGAGTTAGCTCAACAACTGTTGCCTTTGCTCAATAGGATCCCACTGTCATATTACAACTTACGGAAAGTGTCTTGTTTTTCTTGTTTGGCTAGTTCTTTCTATGAGGACATTGCGTAGGGGTGGGTTGCCATTTTGCTCTGCTACAATAACTGTGGTTTCGTAACGATTCAGTGACTTGATCAACAAACTAAATAGAGAAATTAACTTACGCCATATGCGTGGTAATGGGTAGATGGATATTGAACGAAGTTTGTCTGTTCTTAAAGTAGATAAATAGGAGTGAAACTTACAAGAAGAACAAACGATTTTCTATCAGTTGGTGTCGGTTCCTATTTTAAGACTAAACGAGATTAACAACCTTTAGAATAATATCCAGCTGCATGACACTGCCCAGAAGTCGATCTTAAATACACTTTTTATTTTCGAAGAAAAAACTTTGTCATGTAGACTTTGTGCCAAATGTTACCACATTTTTCAACAACAATAGAGCCTATAGTCCCTTGATCATATTTAACAGGTGAATTGATTGATATCAGCCCTAAAGTTTGAACAGAACGTACCGAATAGTCCGCTGTGCGAACAGAAAATTTAACAGTGTCTTATAGGCTACCCTTATTGTATACAGCACGCATGATGGACGGAGATTGAGGGCTTGTTTTGCTCTTTGAATCATTTCCATAAACATGCGTTTTCTTCAGTCCACATAACGAGAAGCACCCAGGCACACAAAGGCGAAATAATCTTGCATGGAAGCGAGAGAAGTAACGTTTGATGAACTACATTGATAACGACCTTGTCTTGTAGTCAGTTATAAATAATATTGGCCACCTTTGCGAGAACTGCCGTTCACAAACTTTGTTTTGGAGAAGCCTTTTTACAACTTTTGAATGGCTCAATGAGCTCGACTTGCTGCAGACAATCTTCTAGATCTTGCACCTTGAAAATCAGACAGCTGAAATCTATTAGAAGAAAACCGAGCTTGGCTTTTTAAAAACAACCGGGCATTTGCTGCCTGCGTATTTCAACTGTATATCTACTGTCCCTTTTCAGCAGCACATCACACAAGGCACCAGACTTTCCTCTTCGTTCGTTGCTTTACCTGCTAGGTCTAATGCAACAATTGAAGAGTTTATTCAACTGTACCGGTCCACGCATCAGACCCACTCGGACCAGGCAGTGTGTACAAGAGCAACACTGGCCTATTGATTACACAAGCATTTAAACGCCGAGAAGCTTGGGAGACGAGGCACACGATAATGGAAACAAATCGTGTAATGTGTCCTATCTGTTGTCGGTATCAGTTACACAACGATGTTCTGGAGCGGGGCGAGCTATTCAAGTGCCCCGACAGGCCAGCAATGCCGGAGTGCGCTGTTTTGATTACACCGGGGTAAGCGAGCTCATTGTTTTGCCACCACACAACTCCGATATTCGGTCAAAAGAGCACGATCTCCAAGTAATTTACGCGTAAATAATGTTGCAACAAGGGTCATATTTGCCGCTTCTCGACGTTCGGTTTGATACTTTAGCCTGGTTAGTGAATAATTAGGATTTCGGACAGCTGTCAGTTTCTGGATATGCTTGGCAACTCCAGACTAAGAAACGTTCTTTAAAATGAATTTCTTTTATATTTCTGTGCTTCAGGCCAAAAGAACTTCACGGCTCGTTTGAGCAAAGAACTTAGTGGTTGCAAATTCCATGGATAATGTACTTTAAGAAAATTTGCGTAGCGATTAACTGCTGACGTGTACCTTATTTCAGTTGGAATTTCTAAGCAACAGGTCTGTTCTTAACACGGCCTGTTCTGCCGTTTTTCATGATTTCATTTTTGGCACTTTCAAAGCAAACATCGTGAAGAAAGCAAACGTAAATCCAAGAGTTGTCTTTGCTTCTTCCTTTTGTTAGGCCATTGTATTCATTGTTTATCAGAAATCTGGATTCTAAGTTTTGTGCGTTTTTTCAATTGTGTTCTTCTTTGTTGTTACATGCTTGCTTGATGCGTAACTGCCAATGTAAACCCAAACATCAACTTGCATTTAATCAAATGCCTCCGAAATAATGTAAACAAGAGAAAGAAAAGATGAAAGAGAAGATGTTTACAATCCAGGGAAAAGAAAACCAAGAAAGGACAATGCTGTTGCGAAAAAGCTCCCCAGATAAACATTTTTTCTGCATATTCATTTGCTCAAAATGTTTTGTTGGCATACTAGAAAAACACATAGTTGGTGACAGCACTATCAAATTAGCTATGAAGCGTTTGATATGCAGACGCTTCACGCTTTTATTCTTCCGTTTTCTCGTTTTGTCTCCTGTGACTCTTGCGCTTATGCCCCTTGTCTAGTTCAGCTAAGCAAAAAAAGGAATACTACGGATAACTTTTCTTTTTCAAAATAGTTGGTTTACGTAGCACTTAAAATGTGTTGCAGTCGTTCCATTTTCTTTATTCTGGGATGTGGTCAAAGATTCAGAGCAGTGTTACCACGTTAAAATTCGTTGTTTTGTTGCAAAATGCTTCCACACTTTCAGTCTTTCAATCCAAACATAGTGTTCAGAAAGTTGCAACGGCACTTTGATTTATTGGTCAGTATTTGGAGCCCTCTACGGATTCGCGAAGTCTACTAGTTTCAATTGAAATTTTTTTTTTTCAGTTTTGGGTTTGGGATTCTCTGTGGGTGACGTCACAACAGGTGTATGTTTCCGCCTTTTTGGCCAAGTATACCGTGTCCTGGGCGCCAACCCAACGGGCTGTTTTTTTGATTCATGTTTTTTTGGAAACTATGCTAATATCCTCATCTTTAGAGCCCTTGATTGGTTTTGTCGCATATCTAGAGCCAAAATTATGGAACAAAAACTCAATTTTGGACCAAAATTAAAACGTCACACAAAAGATATGATTTATCCTCTCAGGGAAAATTTGGCCAGCCATAACTCGGCAGCAGATTGAGCTAGAGAGCTGTTCAAAGCTGTTCGAAATGACGCGTGATGTCATGTAGTTTAGAATGAAAAAAATTTAAGTTTTGGGTTTGGGGTTTTTGGTCGATGACGTCGAGAGTGGGGTATGTTTTGCGATTTGTTTTATGACGCCATCGGCCGATCCAATGAACCAATTTCGTGCTCAAAGTTTTATTGGATTCTAGGCTATAATACGAGTCGTTAGCAGTGCATCAACATATTGGAATGTCGCAAGATTTAAATGCAAATCCAAGTACATGTTCATCTCTGGTCATTTTCATGTATTGGACATGTGAAAGACAAGGAAGTATATTTCTTATGTTGCGATCGGAAAGCTCGAGCAGCACGTGCGCAAAGCTTTACAATGTGGCAGCAAGCAACAATAGAGATCTCACGTTGTGCTCATTTTATTTTTGCTTGTTCGCATCACATATACATGGGTGTTTTGTACTTCACCCCATGGCCGTCGCCCGCGGGGGGCAGTGGTGCCCGGCCCCCCATTTAAACTCTGTGCCCCCCCATTTCATGTTTGGCCCGCCGAACTACCACGAAGCTGTAGAATTGCTATGGGCAGTTGTAGATAGTCAATAAGCACTAGCTTGTTGAATGACTCTAGTTTGCGACACTGCGTTCGTTTCTCAAGTAAACAAAAGCGCAAAATTCCACTGTTTTAGTCGCCGGAATTGCTAGCATATGGGTCTTGAATGCTTTATGTAAACAAAATTTTCGCTCGTGGTGAACCAGACCGCGTCTTGTTTTTATGTCATGACGGACAGTAAAGTTGTACGAAACACAGAGTACTGGGAATTAGTTTTTGAGTAGTCACACGTAGGTTGTGTACACTCAGGGCAGGATTTACCAATAGGCTATATAGGCCTAGGGCCTCGTGATCCAAGGGGCTCTCCAGCAAACTGTGGTATGCATTGAGTCAATTTTTGTATGATCAGTTCGATAAATAAATATTCGTCAACAATTTATGTTTTTAATTTGCCAGGGTCTTCCAACGAGTTTTCATGAGTCTCAATATGACCGTTGGTCAAGCCGCATACCGATTGTAGTGTCGCCATACTCAAAGCACTATGACTATAGGCAAATGTACCCCTGGGGGCAGGTTACATGTAACCCAGGTTGGGAACCTCTGTTTTAGAGCGTCAGTATCATCATTTTCGGCCTAGCGTTTTCTATTTTCCTTAGTAACGGTGGGACATGGTACCTTACAATTGTATTAACCCAGGGCAATCGCATCAGCTAAATCCGGCTCTGGGTATACTGAAGTATTTAAGTGTAACAGACAACAGTAACAGAGCTATGTTGATTCCAGAAATGAGTCAAAAGCATTCTTGACGAAGTTTGTCCTACAAGAAGAGGTTCATAGGATGACATTCTTTCTGCTTTTGTGCTGCTATTGCCGCGTTGTATCGCCTACTTGCATTATTTCTGCTGTATAGGGAACCGCCTGATATGCTGTAGCTCGTTCTACATGAAAGAGAAGGCGAGGGTCAAAGGTGAAAAGCGAGGACAATCTACAAGGTGATAGCAGTTTTAACGGTTTGCAAAATATGCTATTTCTTGTCTCTTCCCTTGCCCAAGTTGCAAAACTTCAAATGACGGTGCTCAGCAAGTTCGGCGTTCATATCTGTATAACTTCCTGTGTCGAGTTAAATGTGAATAAAGTTTACATATAGCAAGCGACTTTTTCGTGGCGGTTGCTGCATACATCCAACTTTGTTTTAAAAAATGTGCCTTCTTATGATTTGTAGCCCCCCTGCTGCGACATCCTGGCGACGACCCTGCTTCACGCATATCCCGTTCGTGGTGAATCGCACATTCAACACAACGCTAACCGAGAGGTTGCAACACTTGCAGCAAGGATGGACTAGACTTGTTGAAATGACCAGTGGCATATGGTGGTCATTGTTATTGGGTCTCACAGATGATCACATGGTGTTTTTTCGCTATCCGATTCTATCCTCTTTTTGAAATATGATATCCGTATCCGATCCGAATCCTGTTTTGGTTGAAATCATACTATCCGTATCCGAAAACTATCCAAAAGTGTATTCTGATGCACAATATACATTTTTGTGTTGTGTCGATTTTGCCTTGCCTCGTGAGGCAAAACAACTTCTGGAATTATTTTACCTTTAGCTAAACACATTCGGCTAAAGTAGTCACATGACAAGTTTGGAACGCATGTCGTGCTGAGTTGACCGTGACATCTGCAACAGCTCAGTCCCACATGCATGGACAAGTGTTGTCATGGTTTCAGAGCTGGCAAGATGTTAGTGGCTCCTTTTTTGCATTACATGAACTTTAGGCTAAGCCCTAAGTTTAAGCCCTGAACTCCTAAACCTAAAACCTGACCCTAAACCTTGACCATAAGCCCTGACTCTAACCCTAACCATACACTTTTAAATCCCAACCAGTTGCCTATTTGCATATCCTACTTGTTTCGTGACCACTTCAACCAATTATGTTCAACTGAAGGCAAAACAGTCCCAGCACAGTCTTTTCCTCATGAAGCACAATAGACACTACCTAAATGAATTGTGCCACTTTGAGCCCTGTCATGCCTATGAAAAGCAAGCTTGACATACCTTGGAAGCTTGACATATCGAATAACCTAAAGTACTTTCAGAGTCAATTGCATCAAAAAGCAAGTTGAAGTTGTGTCACACCAAGCTTTTTATTAGTCATTTGTTTAGTGACAAATAGTGTCATTTTAATACCATCGATTTCACATTCATAATTTCATTTATTAATCCTACCCATTGTTGCACTTATAACCATATCTAACTAGCTAACTAGCAGTACTGGTCTACAAACCAAAACAGCGTTTAAAACAACAAACTGAACTATCTCTCAAATTTTGAAATGACTCATCAAAATTCAGTCTAACAAGTCAATGTCACAAAACAACAACTTTGCGTATTGTGTTCAAGACGAAAAAAGCTATCTGGCCTGGTATTGTCCAACAACCAGTCAATGCAGGCTCACGTAAGCTAGGCGTGATGGCAAAAGAACCTAGTGTAGACTACAGGCAACAGTTAGCCTACTCTCGTTAACCCTAGTCCAGGTACGTAACAAACAATTGCTGTAATGTATGCTGAAAGAGCCCTATCTTGCTACACCAGCAACAGATTCATGCTGACAAACTTAGCGTGTTCAATTAGTAGGCAAGGAACAACACAGTGGTACTAAGATTACACCATAGACAGACTCAGAGTCATGGCACAGAAGACTGAAAAGATGCTTCCATATGCAACTTTCTTCAAGAGTCTGAATCCTCGAAAAATCGAGAAAAGCGTTGCGGATATCCTTATCCGTATCCGGTTCGAAAGCAGCCTTTGGATATCCGTATCCGGTTGCAAACTCACTATCCTACCGGATATCCAACCGGCAAAACGGATAGTGATCATCTCTGTTGGGTGTGCGCTGTTTGTGACGTCACACTGCGACGTCAAATTCATATTTCAAATCCAACGATTTGGCGAAGTTTTTTGACACAATGCATATCATTATACACGCGCTTTATTCATTGTTGTATAACTGAACATGTCATTGTATTGACTTGAAACTATCAGCGCTCCAACTTAAAATGCAGGGCAAAATACACTCAACGCTACGACGAACCAATCATAACTGCAAAAATAACAAACTGCACGTTAAAGCCAAGGACTAAAACACACTCAGTCCCACAACAACGCAGTTCACAACTGCAAAAACAGTCTGCGCGAATGTCTCTTTAAATACGAGCAGTCCAGCGCAGAAGGTGTGTACCTGGAATAGCGCAAACCCTGGGTTGCCACTTGCCAGATCAGAAAAACAAGAGAGAAAAATACACTCAGCCCTACAACTGCGCAGGTCACAACTGCAAAAGGAGTTTGCGCAAATGTCTTTTCCAATACGAGAGCAGTCGAGTACAGATTAAGGTGGGCACCTGGAATGGCGCACACCTTCGAGCTGGAAAGTACATAGCCTAAATAATTATCTTTCTAGATTTTTTGTGCTTTTCACTTGATGGCACGATCTGGAAAATGTCACGTCATGTTCAGTTTCACACGGTGTGCGCCGCACACCTCGCAAACCCGGAGTGTACGCCCCTGGAAATGACTGTGAGAGTGAAAGCGACAAGTAAAATACAAAGTGCATTCCTAAAAAACTTAAGTATAAATAACCTGCAATAAAACTTGCTAAAACAACATTGGGCACCATTTTCTAACTTATCGAGCCCCATGTTATATTTGAAATTTCAGTTGGCTCAACATTGACACGAGCTTGCAAACCAATGACTCGAAGTGACTCGACAGTTCTTGTGGCTCGACTCTGATTCGATTCGACCAAGTCATGACTCGACTCTGACTTGACTCGAAAAATGTTTAGATGACTCTGACTCGACTCTGATGCGAAGGGCCTATGACTCTGACTCGACAAAAATGAATCGGGCACATCACCGTGAAAAACCCGAGCCAGAGTGGATCTGGAGTCATTTCTTAACATTTTTTGAACAGCTTAAAGTAGTGGTTCTCAAACTTTTGTGCACGTTGACCCTCAATTAAAGTATACAATTTTCTGCCAGACCCCGTGGCCCAGACCAACAGTTACTAATACAAGGAAAGTATGTGTGAAAATATATTTGAGTGCTTTTTACTTGAAATGCTTGATAAAATAGTACACAATCTGAAAATATGCTTAGAACGTAGGGCCATTCAGTGACCACATTCGACCACGTAACTATTTATCGACACCTTGTATGGTCCAATTAAACCCTGGGGGTCGACATCGACCACTTTGAGAACAGGGATGAGCGGAGTCACCTTTTTCAGACTCCGACTACGCTCCTGCTCCACGCTTTAAGACCCCTGCTCCGAAAAATTTTGAAACATCAACTCCTACTCCTGCTAACACCAGGGCTGTAGAGTCGGAAGTCCCGTCATCCGACTCCGACTCCGACTCCGGGCCGACTCCGACCTTCAGCTGTATTAGTTACTTAAAGTGATAATTCTTTTCAGATGAATTCATAAACCTTACTTGCACTTTCCAGGAATACGGAAACTTGTT
>JGI24159J19872_10003365_pt1 | contig 19871 bp, 15 predicted proteins | sample Ectturendosymbi4_FD_19872 | JGI IMG/M metagenome (IMG submission 19872) | reverse complement strand
TAATAGAGTGATCATGGCATGTGAACTCTATTGTTGCTTGCTGCCACGGTGTGAAGCTTTGCGCACATGCCGCTCGGGATTTCCGATCGCAACATTACAATAGTCTACATTATAATTTTCTAAATTTCCTTCGTTCTATCCACCACTTGGTTCATCATTCTGTTGTTTTTACTGTCTTATCTTTTAATCAACGTTCCCCGCCTTCCGAGTTCTTATCATCACGGCGCCACCTGGAGCGCACACATTTTATAACATCCGTGCTCGCATCTCACGGCATTTCGTTTTTAGCCCTGATGAAGACAGTTGTATCAATTGTCGAAACGTTGGCAAGTTTTTAACGGGTTTTTATGTTTTTTAGCGCCAGTAGAGCCTGATTAAAGTTTGTTTATGTCTAACAGTGATTAAAACCATGTAGATCATCATCACAAATTGAAAACTCTTACCCTATTTCTAGCCCATGCCAATTAAAATTTTATTTGCAGTGTGGTACTTTTTGAACAAAAAATATTTTATGAATGTCATTTTTGACACTAAGCAAAAGCAATTTTGTTAGCAACATTTTCGCACTGTCGGGCCCTTTCCCTTACCTTCAACACGTAACTGTCCCTTACATGGTATCAATATTGCCAACTCCACAAAGAACAAATACACAAAAATGTGTTTGAGAAGGTACCAAATTGAAAAGAAAAAACAAAATCCATTTTTCTTTCGCAAAACACCTAAAATCAAATAGCAGCGAGCTTTCATGGAACTACTGAAATTCTTTGTAATGAAAAGAACTCACAGATGATATTTAGGCCTAACAGGAAGATTGACTGTCGCACAGGTTTGCGTCATGGAGGGCAGTGCCCCCTCACTCTTGACACCTACTGAGTAACATTTTATTATGCAATCACCTTTGCTCATCCTCACTTGTACCAGAGCATTTCAATAACCTTTCACTTATACCTGGGCATTTCAGCCACTAACATTTTTTCCAGCACTAACTTGTCATCGCAAGTAGAGAAAAATCAGTCTCAAATTAAAAAATGGTTCATATGTTAAGAAAAACAAAATTTGAATTGGTTTCTTGGCACCATGGATTTACTTTGGTGATAGCCTTGAGCTAGGCACACGAAAAACAGCATATCACTAGAACAAAACAGACTAGCCTGCAGACATGGGTGTCTGAGAGATTTTTTCCAAGGGGAGGGCCAATAGTGGATTTTTCCAAAGGTAGTAAAAAATATTTTTCATGGGGGGGAAAATGGTGAAATTTTGTTTTTTCCTCTCGAAACCAACCTTCATTTTCTAAAAACGTAAATAGGAAAATGTCAAATTTCAAAATCCAGGGGGAGGAAAAGCTCCCCTTCCGATGCCAATGCTTGCAGATGAACAATCGCAATCATTGCTACGTGTTAAATTTTCCAGATTCAAAGTTTTCAAACAAAACAAACTAAATAAGGTCACATTTTTGAAGTATGGTGTTGGATACTCAGGAACAGCACCAATATCTGGAAATGTCACATTTCTAGTGGTGTGCACAGGTAATTTTTATGGGGGAGCAGCAGTAGAGCAAGAGCGAAACTAAAAAAACAAAGCATCGTCACCATTTATGCATGGGTGTCGCAAGGAGGCAGGGGGCGTTGCCCCACCTGGATTTTGAAATTTAACATTTTCGTATGAACTTTTAGCAAAGAAGGTCGTTTTCTTAGTGTCGAGTGGGCAAAGTTAAATTTCACCACTTTTGCCCTCCTGGAAAAGTAATTTTGGCTATCACTGGAAAATGCCCCTATTCTCCGGCGTCACCGTTCATTACGTCTCGGTATAATGCCAAATTTTACTTTGCAACAAAAACAAAAGTATGATAAGGAATTAAAGCAAGCACCAACTGCATTAGTTGGTCTTTCGCTTGCGTTCACACTGTACCATTCTCAATTCACTAATTTGCCTCTAGGGCTGGTTGGACGCCTGAAATTCTTCTGTAAAACTGTCTGGCAGCACTGCTACTACTGCACGCAATTCCAGCCCTAACACAACTAGCTGCTTCCACGTCAGAACATACAATGATATTTTCCGTAGAATCATCTCGACATTTCTTAGAATAGAAGTCCAGCAAAGTTTTAGTTGTCCTTTTTCCCTGTTGCGACATAATATAATAAAATGCCTGAATGCGTCTGTATTTTAACAACTGCTGTTTCTAAGGTCATTTCACGGTTCTACCATGCTACAGTAATTGGTAATGTAGCCAGTACGGTCAGCGCATGAGAGTGCGCTTCATCGTATGAGTTCTTTCAATCCACTGCTAGCGCATGCGTTGATCAGCCATAGTAGACAAAGCAAACGCAATTGTTACGGATAAAGTGAACCATCACGTAACACAATCATGAACATGCGTAGTTGACGAAAGGTTTGTAAAATGTGGCGAGGTGCTTCCTGGCTACAAACGATAACCCAGATTCTCACCAAAACCTAATTATTTCTCTTTGTCCCATTTACAATGTTCATTAAAATTTTCATTAAATTTTCATTCTGTGATATTTGCGTTAAGTTGGCAATAAACAATCAAAAATATACGAAAACATAAATAATCTCCTTTGCGCAGGTAATAAAGCTTTTATAACATATTAAACTCAAGGGGGAGGTTAACCCCAAGCCCCCCTTGCGTACGACCTTGCACATATTATTCCGCAACTGCACTACTTAAGCTGTAAAGATCAATGACCTAACTGCACAAACGTCTTCTTGCGAAACATCATACAGAAGAAGCTCAGTTAATGTAAACTACAGTATCATAAAAAAAACAGAAATATAACACATGCTGTACAAAAAAATAGAAAAAAAAACAAAAGTCAAGGAACAACAGTAAAAAAAGGGGCAAGGACAGACGAGAACGCAACAAGAGGCGACAGGCACTATCAGCAAAAGAAAACAAAGGGGGCACTGAAACCAAAACAGCTCATGGACGCCTAGGACACTACACGATTCAGGATGCTGGCGGCATTGTCTCGGAGTCTGGGACCACAGCCAAAGACAAGCATTCTGTTTGAACAAAGTCTGATTGAATAATTGGAAACCTTCCTCATGAACTTCGGCCGTTTTTATATGATGCCCAACTTCATGGCATGAAGAAACCAAATCGTGACCTGAGAGTGAGACCCACTGCAGTTGGTTGCACCTACAGACGTTTGATTGCAAAAGTAGTCGTCAAACACTACATCCGCAGGCCCTCTAGGCTGTGTTGGCCCATTCAGGTTTGGTGTGGGTACTTCACGGTGTTACGAAGCAGCTGTGCATGCAACCCGCCATTTCATCTAGCAACTCGCCCAGTCAAAAGTTTTAATAAAGCTTGACATTTCAAACGCTTTCAACAGTATCAACCGCGATGCCGTCTTGAACTCTGTCCAAACTCACATGCCAGAATTGCTACCTTTTGTGTGGGATTGCTAGGCCTCCGCTCAGATGCAGTTCTGTCTTTGTCTCTGCCTTGCCTGCTATCTCCTTCACATGCTTGCACTGACATCGTGCAATGTTTGCTTCCCTCACATACTGAGTTCATCTCTAAATGGGAAGTAAGCGATGCCAGGGTCTCCTGGTCCTCCACCTTCCCCAACCATCCCGAACACAAAAACCATCAGTCCGCTTGACACGACATCGCAATTCAGTGGATCACCTGCTCCGCAAGAACGACAATTAGCTCACTGCCAGACTGCAAGCTTCCCTTGCAAAGCACACTGCTGCCTGGTCTGAAGCCTTTCCGGTCTCCTCTGCTGGTAACCTACTTGGCCCCAATGAACTTCGTGTTGCTCTAGCCCTCCGAAATTTTCACTGATGCTAAAGATCATTGTGGTAATGGTATGGATGATTGAGGACTTCATGGATTTTCCTCCAGAATGGATGCCGGTCGTCGCACACGACATTCTGACATCAACAACATCATTCGTAGACCCCTAAACCGAATCAATATCCCTTCCAGCCTTGCGGCCTCATGGCCAATGGCAAGAGGCCTGATGGACAGACGATTTGCCCTTGGGATAGGGGCCGCTGGTCGGTGATACAACAGTCGTGGACACTTCTTAAGCTCAAGGAAATAAGGCTACCTAACATGCAACGCTCACGACTTGTTACTCAAGTATCTGCAATAGAACTAAATCATTATCATCAATAACGGAGTTATGCGTAGGATATTTGAGCTGCACAGCATCAGTTGTAGATTTCAAACATTTCAGGAAAGCTCAACAGTTTTTATATTATATTTTTTAAATATAATATAAAAACTGATAACAGCCTCAGTTGCAATCATCATTCCGAACATACCTCAGTTGCCTACATAAAATCTGTGTTGAACGCTCACAGAATTTCCGTAAATACTTGGTTGCATAGCGCAACACTGGACATCGGTAACAAGCAGGGGCGTAGTGAGGGGGGCAAGAGGGCACAATCCCCGGGCGCCGAATCACTATGGCGGCGCCGAAAAGTCCCAACAATATCACAAGAAGTACTTTCTTCAATACAGTGCATTTTCTTCCGAACGACATCAAGTTCGAACATGGGGGCACCCAACTTGCTTGTTGCCACGGGCGCCATCTAACCTCGTTACGCCCCTGGTAACAAGAACAATTAACTTCCAGAGATAGCGTACTGTCATATTTTATGATTCAGATCCAGTCCTGAATTTTTAAAACTCAGTCCAACGCAGTCATAGCCCCAAAAAATCTTTATATGTAAAGTCCAAGTCCAAACAAAGTCCAAAAAATCAATAAAATACAGCTTTTCAACATAAAAATACCCCAATTCTTTTCCATAAACTCAGTCCCAATCCAATCCTGATCGTAAATTTTTGAAACCATTTACAAAGCGGATCCAAATCCACATAATTCATCAAAAATCGTTATAGTCCAGAGCCAGTCCAATCCAAGTCAAGTGCTCATCTCTGCAAACTAGCAGAGAGGAACATGGACTTGGATTTCAATCCTGTCGCATTTTAGCACTTTGAAGGATTGGATTGAATAATTTGTGCCGAACCAGAATTGGATTTGATAATTTTGCTTTGCATTTCTTCGCAATTTCCGGTTTAATTTCAGGGCTGCAGATTGCTGTATTTGGTCCCTGTCTTGCTCTGTGAAAAACTTGAAGTAGATAAACACCATTGTTTCTTTGATTTTTCTACTGTAACCCACATAATTGAAGCTCTTTACTTACGTTTGGCAGTTCAAAGCTTCCAGCCCTACAATGGCCTCAGTCATTCAGCGTCCAGAGGTTGTGGACGATTTTGTGAGAAACTTTCTCCTTCGAATGGGATTGAGAAGAACACTGGAGATGTTTCAAACTGAATGGTAAGTCCGGTGGGGCATGACTGTTTTGCGTAGTCGTTATGTAACCAGTCCATATTGGCCATTATTCATTATGTAGCAAGCATCATTTTTGTTAAAACTCCATAATTTGAGGAAGATTTCATGTTGAAAGGTGCCTATGGGATTACTTGTGCAGGTATGAAATGCAGCAGAAAGGATTATTGGGTGAAGAGGATGTTGGGGTTGTTCCTGATGCTTACACAAGGTAATGCTGTAGAATTTGTGCTATAGTGAGTTTGTCTTGTTAGCCATTCATAGAAAACGTCTTAGCTTCTCAAGTTTTTCGTTTTTTTTCAGGAAACTTACATAGCTTTGCAGACAAAATGTTCGAAGTTGTAATGGGAATGCGCTTATGTTCCATCGATTATCTTCATTGCCTGTGGAATTTTTATTAGTTAATCGATCAGTTAGTTTGTTTGTAGTCGCTAAAAAGACATCTTCAAGACAATTTTCTCCGTTGCTATCAAGCGAGCGAGTGGGGAACTTGTTATCTAGACAAACTATCTTTAAACTCAAAACCTCAGATCCCAACGCACGTTGTCAATTGGTTCGCTGTGGGACTCACAATTACTCCTGATAGTTTTTTGAACAACATTTTGTAACTGATTTTTAACTACATTTTTTAGTTTTCTTTGTTTATTTTATCATACATCATATTTTTTAGGGAAAAATGTATGTTTGCTCTTGAGTAAATTTTCGGGAATTATAAGTAAAATCGTAACCGTTGGCATCAGTACTGCACATACATCCTAAGCCTAATGGACAATGATAACCTTCGCATCCGGGTTCAGCGTTTTTGTCCCGCAGCACATTATTAAAAACACTGTTGTATAAAATTAGTCCTCCGCAAAAATGTTCAAACCTCTTCATTATTTGGATTTTTACAAAATCAATAACAATACAAAAATTCCAGTAAAGCGGAGATGAGTTATTAGGGGATAACCCGTGTCTGAAAAACTTCTAAAACGAGCAGCTTAGTCTACTAAGAAGAGAACGTCTTCGTGTCGAAGTCTTCATGAGTTTTACCGACTTCAACTCCTAATTATTTGTATTCTCGTCTCCGAGTTTTTCTTGAACCTCCGTCTTCACAACTGTGCTTGCTGTCACAAGCAAGACTCAATTTCATTAGTCTTCATAACATCACCAAGAAGGCTATATACGACAATAGATGTATGCCACGGGTACAAAATATTTGACAAACGATACACAAATAGTCTCATAGAGACGATGTGTGCGGTTATCGCAGTGGAAAACCGAGATGCAGTTCTTGATGATATCACAAGGAGTTCCACCTGACGTTTATCGGCAATGTTTTTCAGAAACGAAATTTTAAACAATGAAGTGAAGAACCTGAAAAAGGAGTTGGAAAATTACAAGCTCTCTGCCAGGTTTGAGCTATGCTTTTATGAGGATGCTATCAGTGGTGTCTGCTTTTGATTCTTTACTGAATATCGTTTGGCTTCCGAGAAGAACGCGTTTGTTCAAGTACATTTTATTTTTTGTGTGTGTGACTGTTTTTTGCCGCTGTTATGCTGTGGCTATTTTGTTGCAAGAAGTTTCGCTTGCTGGTGCTTTTGAAAGATTTGCGTGATGTCTTACAGTGCTAAGGTTAAATAAGCAAACACCCGCTCACGAACCTCTTGCAACTCGTTTTTAATGCCGCAACCGTGGTTTCGGACGACAACACGCTTATCAGTCTCCTCAGATCTGTAAAACAAAACGAAATGAATGCTACAAAAACAAAATTTAAAAACATCGAATTATATCGGTGCGCAAACACGTGATGATCACAATATGCTGTACAATATGTGCAGTTGCGTAGATTGTATTCTTTCGTTTTGGCAGATCTCGGCACGGCGTTACGTGGTTGAGGACGCTGTATAATAGTTCAGCTTGAACATGTTGGTTTCTCTAACATGTTCACTTAATTTAACTTCTTTTTAGTTGGAAGCTCTGGTGATAAATTTCAAGCACTCCAGCACAACAGGTTTCAACGAATCAGCGGAGTATTTAATCCATTAATTTTATAAGTTAGCTAGCTCGATGTAGATCTAATCACAAAATATCGCGAACACGCATTTGCTATTGCAGGAATAATGTAGTAGGTACAAGAAAAGCGGGCAGACAAACTTTTAATTCTTGGTATTGTTGCGGGATAACTGACAGATCTCTTCTTTTGACAAAGTGATAGCCCGTTGTATAAATTGAGATTTTATAGCATTTTGTGTTTAACAATTGGAAAGCGGATGAATTGTTTGCGACCGTTGCTTTGCGTTTGCAGCAAGGCGAAGGCAGCGTACATCAAACTTCAAAAAGAGAGGGATTTTCACAAGATCAACCACAAAAGAATCGTGCAAGAGAAAAACAGACTGATAAGTGACATCAAAAGGTGACTACACACGATCAAGCTGTGTTGTGCAGTACGCACACGTCGCATAATACTTGCAAGCTCTCTCGATCGTTTCACTACAGCGCAGAACGAGACCCGAAGCAGAGCACAACGTTCATTTAGTAAAGTAGCTTCGTGATGTTGAATTGTTTAAGACGTTATTAACACTTCTTTATACCATGCTTTTGTAGTATGCTCTCAAATAATGTGACGTGTAGGACGATGATTGCTTTTCGGTACCAATTTGGTTTTCTTTCCAGGTTAAAAAAACATTACGCGTCATACGAACCTACCTTGAGACAACTAAAACACAAATATGAACTTGCAATAAAAGAAAAAATGCTGACAAAGTTGGAGAGAGATCGCGCCGTTGGTCAGGTAATGTTATATTTCGCACACCTTGAATGATGAGTTGGACACGAAACGTGCTTGTTAAATCTAACTGCATTGCTTCGGTTGCTCTTCGGAACGTAACGACCGGTATAACTGTAGCTTGTGTCGGTTCCTTGATGATGATTGGTTGATTTTGTGCAATGGGTGTTTGTGCTAAAGTGTTCCTGTTTCGAAGGTAGAGTTATTCGTATGTTAATTTGCACATGACAGGTGACCGGACTTCAAGCAACGCTTCGCAACATCGAAACAGGAAGGGATGACAAAATCCCACCTTTATCCGGATATAGAGCAGAACGTGCTGTTGTTCCTGAGGGACCCACACAAATGTCTTTGCGCGAAGCCAGAGAACAACTTTCATCGTCACTGAGACAGGAAATGACTGGTACCTCTACGGATGCACCACCCCCTGACCAGAAAGAATTGGCTGAAAAAGTGAGCTGTGGGGCGATATGCAGTTCTTTTGCTAACGGAAATTAATTACTCTAAAAATAAGCCACGACAGTTTTTGTAATGTAGAAATTACTGCTGCTAATTTGCTGTTGTCGTTTATGAGGCATCCATTCTTCTCGTTTAGCGTTCATTTGTGCAGCGGGCTTAACTTCTCGCAAACGCAGTAGGCTGCAACGTCTTGTACCTGAACTGATGCAACAAAGGAATCAAATGAAAATAGATGCTGCTACGAACCCTTCACATGTGTTTAAGGGGTTCAAGAGTGTTTTATTTGCCCATTTTTTATTTTCTGCTAGGTTGCTGTCAAATTAAAATTTTTCTTCCCCTTTTCCTACTGAAAACTCTACCGTAAACTGGTAATAAATGGTTTAAATGGTTAGTTACGCATTCAAAGTTCCTTTTTAAGTACCTCATTTACATGTAAGATTATATTTATCAATGAAAGACAATTATAATCGCGTTCCAATTTGCTTTTGCGCAGCCCAGCAGCGAATTTCCTCCCGATTCGAGAGTTAATCCATATTTGAACTACGCCAAAGGACCTCCCGCACACCTCACAAGAACAGGTGGTTTCCGTCAGACGGGATGCATACGGGCTCACAGTCTAGCATTAAGCAGGTCAGTGTCAAAACGTACGCATTCTAGGCGTGGCTGTTTAGGCAGACCCTAAAACAAATATAATTTCTACACGCGGTCAAAGTTGACTTTGCACGCATTGCCATTTAATCTTCTGCTTTTTGTACGATAACTTATAGTTATAAGTTAAACAGCTAAAACAACGCGTTGTCATTGTCATATTTTAATTATACTTTTTTGTATTTTTATGGTGGCGTCTTATTTTACTCACAGCGTCGCCTTGCATCCGCGCAAGCAAATAGCAGTGACTGCTTCGGATGATCACCTCTGGAAAATGTGGGCAGTCCCCGGCGGGGACATTATCATGACCGGCGAGGGGCACTCGGACTGGATATCAGACTGCGATTTTCACCCAGGGTTCGACATTTGTTTTGTTTTCGTCGTGCTTGCTTCGGTCTGCTGACCACTGCACTCGTATATTTCTATGCGCAGCGGAGCCCAGCTGGCAACGTCGAGCGGCGACGCTTGTGTCAAAATCTGGGACTTTTCCAAAGCTGCTTGCGTTCTCACATTCGCCGACCACACCCACGCCGTTTGGGGCGTGTCTTGGCATTCCTGCGGCGACTTCCTTGCGTCTTGTTCTATGGACAACACTTCAAAGATATGGGACTTGAGAAGGTGGGATGATTACATTGCACCTTTGGAGGAGTACGTTTGGGGGGAATCCAGGATTTGTTTTAGGAGGGGCGTCAATGTCAAATTGATCCGGGTGTTTCCTGACCGCGTAGTGACGAAGGCCCGTTATCATTTCAATATCATTTGAAACTTCTAAAATGAAACAGATGCAACGATTGAAATCTGAATTACCCGTGAAGATCGCTAATATGCGCTTATTGTTGGTATTTAAGTCTCTGTTATTTGAAACGAAAAACAGATTTGAAAGAAACAGATGGCAAAACACTTAACAAAAACATTCTAATAATGGATTTCAGTGGATTGACGGAGTAGAAAAAGACGTTACAGCTGTAAATACAACCAGGGGGGCAACCGGCCAATTTCTAATTTTCAAAACATGTTTGGTTGTTAGGTACAACAACAAGTTACAGTCATTTTTGCCCCGCTGAAAATATTAGCTGGTTGCGGCCCTGAATACAACACACAATACATGTCCGGTTAAAATATCAACAACGTCAATTCGGCTTAATCTATAACCAGGACTACCTTCGATCTGGACCCAAAGCAAAAACGACCGTGAAATGAAATTAGATTTAAAGAAAAACTGATTTCTAAATAAGATATTTTCATGCCACCTGTGTAAAACTAGTTATCATAGTTATATTTCGCGAAAATCAATTTCGCTGTTGTTACTTCTTTGCAATCAATGAGCTTCTAGTAGATCACAATGAAACTTAAAAGGCGTTTAAAGCAAGCATCCGAAGCCCATGCACTCCCAAACATCGCACCAGGGCATCGTGATGCCCCATTTGGAAACCTCTGGACAAAAGATCAGGCAAAAATAAAAATGTAAGTGAAATATACGGACGAAAAATATTTGTACGACACAGCCTATTAAGGACAAACATTAGCAATTGCGATGGTATGGCAGGTCTGGCAATAACTACTGTAAGTGCTTGATTGCCATTTTGCCATTGCTCCAGCGGAGAAAGGGTATCCTTCACATAGGAAATTGACAGCAGTACGAAAGTATTGCAAATTTGTCCACCGAAAGTCCAAATCTTTTTTAACTTTTCTGAGTATATGAAGCAAGGCTTGTTCTTTCAAGCGGTCCTCTCCGTTTGCGGTGCGGAGAAACGATTTTTTTAGTCTGCAGCTAATCTAGCGTAATTAATTTTTAGGTTACTGTGGTCTTATTCAGCCAAGGCCCGTAGCAAGGTTTCAACAACTCCCCCCGTGGCAACGGGCCTCATCCAACCTAGTCTGTAATTACTTGTACTATATGTTAGCCTAGCGTATTTGTGCTGTCTTCCTTTGACTGACGAAATGAGCTACCACGCTCACGAAAGCTCGTAGGAAAAACAATATAGTCCACTTTAGCTTAAAGCTCAGTCTTGCTGCATATGTAACTTTTGTTCATCTGCTAAGCAGTCCAATCTTATCGAAATGAAACAGAAATTTTGAATACTTGGTCGGCTTATGTGAAACAGAACGGTGTTATTTGCTTAAAGATTACATTTGAGAAGTTTTATTTCCAGTGAAACAAACACATTCACACTGCCAAAACTCAATTCCTCTCCTCACCTGAGCACGAAAGGATTTATTTAGAGACTCCCAAAAAGTCACCCTGATGCGTATTTGTCCGCCGGGAATCATCCATCAAAAAAGTAGCTGAAAATTTAGAGGGGTTTTGAGCCCCCTTAGCCTCCCTAAATCCTATAGGTACTAGGTTGCACGAAAAACTAGCACAAGATCAGGCAGTGTAGGAATACGACGTAATTTAGTTATCGAACATCAGTCTATGCTATCTATAGCCACTCAGAAGGCTAACAATATGTATTGCATTTAGGAATAAGTTTAGGGCAGTGGAACACTGACAGGCCTTGGATATGGATTCCAGCTTGCAAGATTTTGCCATGTTTTGTATTTTATGGGTGTAAGATGAACGCAAACGTGTTAGATCAAACAAAACTTTTTTGTGTATTTTGTTTTTCACTTCGCAATGAGCCACAATGTGTTACCTTTCCGACTGTTGTTGGTTTTGCAGTGAAAAATGCCGAGCGACCCTTCGAGGCCACGCCGACTCTGTCAACAGCATTCAGTTTCTCCACTTCGGCAACACCTTGTTGACGTCGTCAGCAGATAAAACCCTCTCGCTTTGGGACGCCAGAACCGTGAGTGCACAGAATCGTCACGAAGTAGCGCGATAATGGGGCGGCAATAGCACAGTGGTAAAAGTGTCCGCCTCTCAATTGGAAGGTTGGGTGTTCGATTCACGGCCACTGAGTGAATTTCCGCAGCGTTCCATTGGCAAAGAACGTTCACCTCAGCGGCCTCGGCAAGAAGCAAAATCAGGCTTCGGCCTGCCTCTAATTGCCGTCGCCAAGATTAATAACAAAAAAGTAACGAGTTTTCAAGATCCGTTTATTTTGTCTGAACGCATTTCTTCGGCAGATCACAGCAACAAGCTTATCCACAACATATAATAAACTGTATTTTTGACAGGGCCTGTGCGCACAGACTTTTTACGGGCACATGCATTCGATCAACCACGGCTTATTCAACCTCAGGGTGAGCACTGTTTCCCCTGTGTTGGGCAAATACTTTCTGGCGATCAAACCCGACTCGTACTTTGCAGGGCGACACTATTGGTTCGTGCGACAGCTACGGCACAGTTAAATTCTGGGACGTTCGTCACGTGGCACCCATGATGACTGTCGATGTGGGACCGCACCCTGCGAACAAAGTAGCATTCGATCCTTCCGGTAAGCTACGTTCGTAGAGGTTTCAAATGTTCTATTGCGCAAAATGTTGTTTTCCGCATTTAAAAATCACTGCACAAGTGATTTGTGTGTTGCAAGTGCGTTTCCTGCTGATGTTTGTTTCATTCTAGTTTGGGTAAACAAGTTGAACAATGAATAAAAAGTTAGCAACTTTGCTTCAAACTTTATTTTCAAAACGTATTGCTTGAGCGTTCACCAGATCCAATCACAAGTCCTTCAAATGCAGTGAATGCGAATGCCCAAACCCCACTGGGAGCTGAATGCTCAAAGCATTCGCTATAAACCCATTTGTATCTGTCCCGACTTCTTTGCAAAATATTGTGGTATGGACAGACTTTAGACATTATAAGCTCAAACGGTTCTAACCTATCGATTACAGAAACATTGGAAGAAATTATTTCATTTGTGTAAGAGTTGCCCAAAACTGCAACTGACACATTTATAGCCTATATAGTTCGAGGAACAACCATCACTCTGATTCAAATGCAAGTTAAGAACCCTGTAGAACTGAACAAGGTCTGCTGCAAGCATTAGTTGAGACATTTAGGTCATTTGCCCGAAGAAGCTTAAAAACATCTGTGCTCTTTTGGTTTAGATATAATTTTGACTGAAAAAAGCATTATGACCGAGTTGACTTAATTTTCTTCGATCATTTCAGCCAATGATTGAAAAATTACCGAAAAAAAACAAGTACAGTAGAATTTGCCTAATTCGTCACCTCAAGGGGATTAGAAAAAAGTGACGAATTAGGCGAAGTTACTCTATCACAGAAGCTCGTATACTTCATCATAGTAACTCGCATTTGCAGTAAAATATAAGTTTATGGCATTATGGTTGAATACAACAATTAATTCCTCTGCTCTATCTGGCCTTCTCCATTTAATCAAGCACCTTTCAAATCTTTAATAAACTTTTCCGCGTTCTCTCAATGGGGAGTCGGGTCGCGCTTCGAACATCGTGTATAAATTCGATAAACAAATTGAGGTGCGACAATTCTCAGACAAAGATCCTTAATTTGTTTGAATTCCGCTGCTTAGACATCAAAAGCGAAACTGCAAATTGACGAATTACACGAACTAAACGCTTCTCCGGGATAGAAAGAGGTGACGAATTGGACGAAGATAGGGATTTTGCCGGGACCGACGAAATAGTGACGAATTAGTCGAGTTCTACTGTACCAACCCGCACATGGTGGCCTTTTCTAGAGCTTGTGGTATGGTAGTCAAGATTACATCCGTGATTTATACCCAATGTACTTATCCAAACAAACTGAAAGGTGGGAAATGCAAAGCCACCGTCACGAAATGCTTCAATCATGGCATGCATTTTGTAATTTCCGCATCCATAACAACGGCCATAATTTAAAATATATGTCAAAGATTATAATAAAAGGCATTAAACGCCATTGAGAGAATGCAAAGTAACATATCATAGAAGAAACAAAGAGTTTTAGATAAATACTGCAGTAAGAGAAACGAACGTGCAGCATATAAATAAATTTAATGGGAAACACTTCGTTGGTGAAATTGACCTCATTCGCCATGAAATTCTTTCTTGAAAGGATTTTTTCAAAAATAAAACAATATTTAATGGCACAAGCAGGCCACCACGATGATGGAAGTGAGCGCAAAACTGGGGCCAAACGCTTGGATCGTTTTGTAGACAAAGGTACGTACGAAAGAGCTTTTTTTCTAATGGTATTAATGTCGGAATCCTCGATATCCAATTTTCCGGCGATACCAATATTTCCATTTCCACATTCCATAACTGCGCGACTGACGCCAAGCAGACGTTCACCACGAAGTGAAACCTGTACTGTGATGTGCCGTAAAGATCATGCAGTGGAGAATCGCTGGGCCCAAACCAGGTACGCCGGAGCAGCGGTAGGGCAGTAAAAAAATGTTAAGGGCAATGGAAACTTGTTTCTGTTCAGCAGCAGTGTTGAAAATAATAACAGAGAACCATCTGAATTCACCGGGTGCGCGAACAGCTGCAATAAATTTGTTTCAAGTTGATCATGGTAAGCTGTGAAATTACCTATGATGATGATATAAAAATGCACAACCACCCCTATTGCTCCCCTTTTGAAAGGGAAGGGCGGGTAATGCCCCCTGACCCCAACCCATCACAATGAGTCTGGGCTTGGCCTAGCTAAAGAAACTAGTGTGACTGCATTTCCTTTTGCTTTTCACTGGCGTCCTCCAAAAGGTGCACCTCATACATGGTAGACCCGCAAGNAAATAATTCGTAACAGCTTGTCTGGTTCGCCTTGCTTCACTGCGCATTAACAACTATTTTCAAATTATGAAANCTAAATATCGAACTCAGAAAGAACAGCTTCTTCATAGAAGACAAGAGGGGGGTTATGCAAACATAGGTGCGGTTTATTAACCGTCAAAAAAGTTAAATTCATCGANAACATGACATGAATGAGATTTCAAAATCGTAAGATTCTGCTGATTTATAGTTGTTTAAATGTAAATGAAAAAACGCAGTAATCAGGAGGGTCAAAACATTTATGTACAAGTTCTACAAATGAGTAGTAGCAATGCTTTGTTGGCTTAACACAGAAGGCTCGAAGGGCGAAGAGATGATCAACATAAATTCGCCGCGGGCCACAAAAGTCAATTCCGTTGTAGTTTGGAAGAAATTCTGGAAAGACAATCAATTGTTGAGAATGCTCTCGCGGGCAGTATGTTGTGCAGGCCTGGCTTATCACATAAAAGCATCGTGTAAAAAGAATGTTTTGGTATTTTCGATCTAATTCCGTTTGTTTTTTTGACGATTAAGTGCCCAAGTTTATTGGAGCACAACTTTGGTATCATGTGAAGAGACGACTTCACGTTTTTCGTTTAATCGCAGGACATCTTCTGGCGGTAGCAAGCAACGACGGCACAGTCAAAATGATTGAAATTGGAACGAGCGATGTGACTATCCTTGCCGGACACGACGACGCCGTCCAAGCCGTTGATTTTGATTTGTCCGGACAGTTCATGGTATCCGGTGGATCCGACGGTTGCCTCCGAATATGGGCGTGAACGGCGTCGCATAGCAACGGACGTAAAATACGACACCGAGTGCCACGTTATACCACTTTCGAGTTGCAGAAATAAAAACATTAACGTTAAGGAGAAAGTAATGTGTCACTTGAGTTTATTACGATGTCACCAGAACTGGCGTTTTCTGTACATCGCTCAACACGATTCACTTCAATTTCCTCCTCTGCTTTGCTTGCACTGCTCGGGATGCAAGCGCGACACGCCACAGTGACATTGCCTGTCAGGCAATCGTTTTGAGTTTGCGCCGAAATAACTCAAAGCATGTGAGCCATGGGATCAGCTTCGTTCTTTTTCTTTAGGAAGTACGCCTCCATTTCTTCCTTGGTAGGTTCTTTGACCTCTGCCATGCTGTTGTAAGGGCGCTTTCTTTCGTCCAACTTCATCATCTCATCAACTTGCCTCACACGTTCCTTCTCTTTGCGTATGGCCTGCGCGTTGAACAGACATGTAATGAATTATAATTTTGCCTTATCTTAAATTCGTAGAATGGTGCTACAGCTAAAGATTCAACCTGAACAAAAAGGAATACTGGCGGAATGCGTACCTACTACCCGGGGTTTGAACCCACGCCTCCCAAGCTGGTGGGCAGTGCTCGACTCCGGGCCAGGACGATTTGATAAGCGTTTATGGGTGGGCGCAAATGAAAGTTAAACAGATGGTGCTGCAAGTGACTTGCCACCAACGCACCGTGCATTCGCCGCGTGTGGCCCAGGGTGCTGAATTTGCCAAAACGGGCGCCCGTAGAGTGTTGGTGACATTACCAGAGAGTTATTACCAAGTGAGTCTAAACTTTATTTTACAGTAATACAGGGTGTCTATAAAGTCTGGGTACATGGAAAAAACACAAAGTCTGGGACCATCCTTCTAGTCCAGGGGTTCCCAAACTTTCTCTTTAAATGTACCCCCTCAGCATTTCGACAGATGAGCATGTACCCCTAATGGGCGCCGTAAGGATTTTTTCCAAGGAGGGGCCAATAGTGGATTTTTTGAGGGGTAGGCCAACAGTATTTTTTCATGGTAGCCAAAAGTGGCAAAATTACATTTCACCACTCGAAACTAAGAAAACCTTTTTTGCAAAAATTTTTACCTTTTTTTGGAAGATAACAAAAATATATTTAGCAACAAGCATATAATAATTTTTGAAATATTATAACTTATATTCATTTTAATCTTTGAACCAGAAACGAAGTCCGTAGAGCACAAGCACACACTATCTGCACAACACAGGTTGATAATACCAGACAGAACGTTTTGTAACGGCGTTGGTGGTAGGACCACAGGATTGCAGACAATTGTTTGCTCACTCACAACACCGCACAGCACTACATTACAGACACTTTCTTGACACAGTTGTTTGCTAACTCATAACACTTGGTACAACAATACATCCAGAGTATAAGGACACGAAAATCGCATGGTAAGAAGTAGGGTCCAATCCAGGCTGAGCCCTGGTGACGTACGAATGCGTTGTGGCCTGCACACGTCCTCAAAATAACACTGTAAGATGCGGTTGTAGTGTTTAAAGAACGAATCTAAACAATCTGACTGCATCAAAGCGCGCAACCATACATTCTTGGACTTCTTGAATCGTTCAAGAAACGTACACATTTTTTTTTCAATTAGGCCTCAAAGGTAGGAATGTTCCATGGAACCTGAAGACTACCTACTAACACTTGCTCGCTACGGCAGGTTGTATGAAATCCTGCAACCAAAGTTATAGTATAGGCCACACGCAATCTGTGAATGTATGTCTTCCTGAAATCACACCATAATTATGATACATACATGGACGTACAGAAGGAACGAAAAAGTACATTTTTAACTGCGTTCGACATTGGAAAGAGAAGCTCGCATTACCGCATAATATTGATATCGCAGTTGTCTCTGAATGTCTTGGTCATCTGAAAACTCAGTATCTAATACAATTCCCAAATATTTGTTGTGGGAAACAAAATTTACCGTTAGTACACCCAGTGTTAGCGACGGTATGACCGTGCTTTTTGCGGTCTTAGCCTTAAACGTCACACACAGTTTTGTTGCAGTTGAAAATAATCCCATGCGATTATGCGTAAGCCTGGCACACATCTAGTCATCTTGTATTCTTTGCAACCAACGCATACTTGGACAAAACACACGAATATCATCAGCAAACATTAAGTGGTGCAATAAGACTTCACCAACACACCCAGCTGTAATGTTTTTAGTTCAAGAGATAAATCATCTAAATATACAGCAAACAAGTATGGACTCAGTACTCCCCTTTGTCTGGTCCCAATAGTAACATGAAACGGTTTGGGAAAACATGTTTAAATAATTCGAAGTGAATAATGTATAAACATTTTTCCCTTCTTTTGCTATCCTTAAATGTACCCCTTCACATAGGCAAATGTACCACTAGGGGTACATGTACCCCAGTTTGGGAACCCCTGTTCTAGTCCAATTAACAGTGCCAACTCGACTCGTTCTTTGGACAGAGCCATCATTATTCAAATGAATAAACTTATGGGGAGGAAAAATAATCTTAAGACTTTGAAGGAAAACTGAAACTTGAAACTACCCAGATTTTGCGGACACCTTGCAGAGAACCTTTTTTTAATACGGAATGCACGATGAAAGTTTGACACACGGGGAGTACTACAATGCTCATCAAACAGGTGTTTAGCATCAGTGTGCTCCATAACGCGGCACACAGCATCAGCAAAAACATCAGTGAGTTAGCACCAACACATGCAGTACCTCCTTCAGCTTGCGTTCTTTTTCCGACTTTTCTTTTTCGATTTCTTTTATCATTTTCTTTCGCTGCTTCTTCTCAGGAGGTTCGTCGGAATCGGACGAGGAGCTGTCGTTAGACATTAGACCATCAAACTAACATAGGCACCAGCAAGACGTTCAAATCGACTGTACATTAACACATCAAGCGGTCGCCAGGTTCTTCACCGGTTAAGACTGTTTTGTTGATTACGTGCATGTAAAAGTTTTTATGGTCTAAACTTCCGGTGAAATGCCGCTGCTAGTCAACCCCAAGCGAGATCCGCCTGGCACTGGCAAGCAGGAACCGTTTTATAATAAGTCATGGTTTAAAAGGTCCGATTCTGCACAAGGCATAAAAATAAACCGCAAATTTTCCACTTTTAAACAAAAAAAATCAGCACCGCATTTGTGGAATTCAAGCAAGCTGAAAACAAATTTTTGCAGTCACAAACAAAACGGTCTATCGCAACCAAAGCAGTTTCAGTTTCTCCTGCGCCACCTTCCTGACTGTTTAGTCAAAAACTGTGGAGTTTTTCATACAGATATTAATATCTTTGGTGTTAAGTGATTGACAATCGAGGCTTCATCAGAAAAAGATGTCCGTCAATATGATCAAGAACACGCCAATTTAACGTACCTATCGGTGCTGACTTTTCTCTGTCGCTTCTTCCTTTTTTTTCGCTTTTTTTTCTCGCGCTTTTTCTGTCGCTTCCTTTCCTTGCGTTCATCTTTCAGTTTATCCCTATGTTGCTGAAACCGCGAATAAAACAGTTTATTAAAGTGGGAGGAACCTAATTTTTCCATTGCTCTTGCACATGCTTTGCAGCCAGAGCAAAGCTGAAGGAGCCTTAACGAGATGAAATTGCGCCTGAAATGAAGTAACAGTAAATGAATTCAACTCTACGCACGATCGATGCAAACAAAACTACCTTTTACTAGATTACTCGTTAGCGACACGCAAGACAGCATTTAAACGCGAAACCAATCATTTCGACCCATCAGAAGTCACACATAATACCCTTCAGGATTGGCCTACGTGGACCGAACCTCCCTCTGGCAATGACTGCCATGAACAAACCGTGAAATTATACAAGGAGGACAAAACAATAATGGGGAGTTAGTACAAGCATTACTGCTAAACCATGGGTAGTTGTATCGATAATAAGCAGCTGCAAGTGTAGAGCATCGGAGGCTCGAAAAGGGTCCTATTTAATGACATCCAGTGCAAAGATCAAAGCGTTTCACATGATTCTGACAAAAAACTTACGAGGTGCGTTTGTTTTGGGGCGAATTAAATAAACGGAAATGTTGCATTGCACAACGTCTTCACACGCAAAAGAGTAGACGCAAGCGTACATGGCGCTAACAAGGAACACACAGGTACACGAAAGAACGCGAACATAGATACGTGGCCCGGGCCCGTAACCAGGGGGGACTAAGCGCCCCTTGCAAAATTCCCCCC
>JGI24159J19872_10003364_pt1 | contig 19872 bp, 15 predicted proteins | sample Ectturendosymbi4_FD_19872 | JGI IMG/M metagenome (IMG submission 19872) | reverse complement strand
GGAAAAGAAAGTTGCGCATTTGTTTCAACTACGTCAGATCGACGTTGTTAACCTCCAATTTCTCTTAAAATTGCTTTCACAACTTGAAACTGTTTTTTCCACCTGAGAAATCATTTATGTTCTTTGCAAATGGATTGTGAGAAGCTTCCTTTTAGATTGCTGTATGCCACTGGCATGCGCGAGCTCCACGAGAAATGTTCAGCGAGTAAAAACAAAAACAATAAGCAGCAAACCATCAGCATTAAACATGACGAATTTAAATTGATTGTTTCCTACCTGAATGTAATACAGACAAAACTGTGAAGTGTGTGTTTTTTCGAAAAATTGCCCAGCAACATTGAAAAGCCTTGAAAGTCACCTATCTGGTATATTAAAAAAATATTAACTGTAAGAGACAGTATAGATGTATAAAAGAAATGCACCACTCCAAATTAGAAACACTGATCTTGAAGACGAATTTGCCGCAATAAATTCTCATGTGAACGAATTGGAGCAATATCATCGAAGGCAAACATTTGGCAACACATTTGGAGAGGTCGAGACGGTTACGGACAAGGTGTACAACTTCGCGCCATTCGTGCCCTGATGTAGGTGGCACTGTGACATATACCGTTAATCACGCGGTTCGTGTTAATCTACGTTCTGAGACCAGATGACGTGTTGAGAAGATGGGGTGGATAAGGATAAACCATCGTAATTTGTGGCTGCGGCTGTGTGATGCTCCTAGCGTTGCGTTGTACATAAACATGCCGACAACTAATCGCTTACTTGTGAACTTGTTGCATATTGTCTGTGTTCTCTGCTTGGCTCGTAAATTGCGTTCTCTGTGTTTGTTTGATTAAATTGTCATTCTTCTACGAGGTGTAGACAGCACAGCGGTTCCTCTAGAAAAAGTGTTCCCAACACTTTGTGCTCTTGCTCCCCTAGAAAATTTGAAATCTGTTTCAGGGAAGGATGACACAGATTAACATTTGAATATATTCCACAAAAAGTAATCACTTGCTTGAAATTTTTGCAAAACAACGAAATTAAAAGGCTGACTTCCAAATTTTGCTAGTGCATTTCAGTTCAATGACTCTTTTGCTCCTGTTTCTTGCAATAACAGTTTTTCAAAACGTGAAACTATATTGTTGATAGCAACACGTGAGTCTGCTTGCGCACACAAACAGTTTCCAGATTTCGTCCAACAGACAAAAGAGTGCTAAATCTTGACTCGCGTAGGTAAGTGGTGGCGAATGGAAATGTGCGCAGCTAGATCAGTTTTACACAGACTTGGAAAAATAAAAGAATTGAGTTAGCGAAAACAATTTCACAGAGCATGCACTGAGGCTTTTCAAAATCTTCAGTTTCTCCAATGCAAGTGACACCAAAACAAAGTAGGCGTCGTTACATTTCCTTTTCTTCGACACGATGAAGGATTATGATGATATTCAGAAATCTGAAAAAGATCTATTATTAACCCTCACTCGCACTTTCGGTGGGCGGACTTTTACGTTTCTCCAAATTAAAAAAAACACTTTCACAAGAACAAAAATTCACTACAATATGAAAGGTAATGCACAAGACTCTTTACTAACGACGTCTACTCGTTTAATCCCACCGTTATTAATTCACATGCATGTACAGCTGCCTACAAGGGCAATCTGGGTTCACCGGAACAAACACAACTTTCTAGAATGTGCCGCAAAGTCACAAGCTTCAAGAAATTCTCTAGGGTAAGTTCCCGAACGTTTCAGCTACCAGTGATACAAGCTTTTCGATATGGATGTCGCTGCCTGTTTAGGCGTTCGTTGTTTGCCTTGTAGTCAGCTGCCTTGGCAGCCACATGACATGGCACACTTCCCAGTGCTCTACATTTATATTTTTCCGCTCTTGTTTCTTCGTTTGTGGTCATCGTGTCAAGTGTTCTNATAAACAAAACCTGGTCGAGTGTTTCCGGATTGTTGTTTAGGCGTTTTCCGCCTTAAGTGCAGATAATTGATCTATTTATTAATCTCGTGATGCTTTTTGTTTTCTTTGGCAATGGATTATAGACAAAAATGTGATGTTTGTTCAAACCTGTGTCGCGATGTTAAATAGTTAGCGTCAATATTACCTCCAATCTATTCTTCTAATTCACGAGCTTGTAGTATTTTTTTCTAGAATGAACTAGATATTGGCATTGTTATTTGTTGCGTGATGATACTTTTCTGGACATGATGATTACTTTTTCTAATACGGTAAGGTAAAGTATATACGTGTGGATTCCGCTATTTATTCTTTTCAGTAAATAGTTCTTAGTTGAATCTGTCGTAATGTAATCATGACAGTTTCAGCCTGTATTTTATGAACGAAAGCGTTGAACTGTGGAAATTTGATGCAGCTACAGGATGATAGAGTTTTAGTCATGACTCAAGAAAATACAAAATAGCACAACACGAGTTTGACCACCTGAAACGAAAACAATAAAGTATGTTTTCCTACTGAGCTGATCTGATGCATTGCACCAGACTAATTTTTGTGTCTTTTTGCCAATGGTGAAGGTGGTTGGATTGCAGGGGGTGCAAGCCCACCCCAAAATGTTCTGATTTGGTGAAAATCCGGGCAAAATGCCTGAAAATGCGGGCAAAATCAGTGTAAATCCGGACAAAATTTGTGAAAACCTTTAAAAAATTTCTGAAAATCTGGGCAAACTCCATGAAAATACGAGCAAAAATGGCGCCCAACTTGCTTTGATTTCATACAAATAGCCCCCACGTGCTTTGATTTGAAAAAACGTCGCCCAAAATCGCATGAAAAGAGAACTCTGTGACTCCGCCGGCTCCAGTGTCTTGTAAAACGTTCTGTTTTGTCTGTTTTCATTGACTTGTGTTCTGTAGAGTGTATGTGCTTACCCTATGGTCTTTGTGTCTGCTCACAATCAAGTAAATTACTTAAAAAATATGTTTAAAGAATATGTTAGGTACCCAGTAAATGGACCTGTGCGGACGCGGTTTCCATGATTCTAAGGACCCGATTTTCTCTGATTCTACGGACCCGCTGATAATTTTCTCTGATTCCAAGGATGCGATTTTCAATTCTATGGACCCGAATCGGGTCACCAAATCACTTTTGAAAACCTGACGTTACGTAAAAATTAACGTTTTGAATGTCACTGAGTCTGGCGCTTTTAGCAAGCCAAGTCTTTTCCACAGTTTCAAACGTTTCCAGCAAGTCAAGCTTTTTCCAGATTTTATTCATTTACTTTCTTGTGTGGGTATTTTCAGAAGATAATGTCACAGCGAAAACATAAAGCTAGCCATACAAGAAAAAAACAGTATTTTGTGGTAAGCCTAAACAAAATTTTATTGCTGTTTGCTAGCCAGAACGTCCAAACACCAGTAGCAGTGAATGCAACTGTTCTTTCGATTCTGTTATGTAGGAAGTACAGCATTCAATAGTTATAATCTCAAAAGCATCGTCAGTTCCAGCTAACAGTCAGTCAGCAGTGTTTAACAATATGAAATTTCAACCATGGATTAACGAAGCTGAAAGCTTCTGATGAATCGGTACAAATGAATGTGTTCACTCTGCATGCTGAGGGATGCATAATATGTTTGCTATGCTCTAAACATCCAGCAGTTACTACCGGCCGAGGAAAGAACGGTAATATTTACACTTCGTGGCGTGCCAGACCTCCACGCCCATACCGCCTGGATAATCATCTCAGCTCTGATTAACTCCAAAAAGCCAATAGCCTGGAAAAAACACAACGCATTTCACTATTTCATGCTATTCAACAGGATCGCATTTCAGGTAACGTTAACACGGTAGCTGAGCGGCGTGAGCGCGTACATCTGATTTATTGGGTTTTGAAAGAAGAGATAGCGAATCGAAAAATGACTTCTTTGCAATCCTTGATGGACTAACTTGGCCATAATGATCATCTTTGTGACCTCCAGCATAACATTTCTGTGGCAGTAATCGAGTTTATTTTGATGATCTAGGAACATTCGGGTGATCACATGTGTCGTGTTAAAACCAAGCAATGAAACCGGTTGTTTGATGTAACTCTGAATAATCTATAACTGTTTCAATGAACGGTTCAGACAGTCTTCAATAGAGGGGCTTTACGTTTGTGCAGCGGGGCTTGACATTCCGAAAATTGACAAAAACTCCACTGATTTATAGTATTTAATATTTTAATTTGGGGGCTGGGAATTTTGTTTGGGGGGATAACCGCACCAAAGCCCCCATGGCGACGAGACTAAGTCCCGGGCAACTCAGTGATGATGGCGCACTTGAGATTGCTCATGAGATCTGGGATTCAAATGGACAGAAGCAAAGAATAGACGGAGAGTGACAGAGCGAGTACTAAAGATCGTCGAATCTGCAGATGACGAGTATGAAACCGATGCTTTTAGTGATGAACAACAGCTGTTTAATGAAGTCAAAATTGAAAAATTTGTGACGAAACTTTTGTAAACAGAGTATCACTAATTGTGCACTGTAACTGCCGATACTGTAATCAACAATTAGTGTAGGAATTGTTTTGTACGTTTTGCTAAAAATAGCGGCCTCATAAAATTTCTTGGTGTTACCTTAAACTGAACCTTAAAAAAAACCTGGACAACTATCAGCAACGATGCCGATGATGTTGTGCACAGAATCAGACGTATATCTCAAGCTACTCCAAACAAAAATGGCCTATTATTATTCTCAGATACGATTCCAGGAAAACTAGAAATGACATATAGAGGCCACAAAGAGAACGTATTCGTGCTGTGTTTAATTACTCGCGCAGACAGAGTTTTATCACTTTTCATCAATGAAAATATCTGTTATAAAATAGCATTTGCTTTTTAGGCAAACCCCCAAAAAATGCAGTGAAAATATGTGGACAAAAAAAGGGAAAATACATCTCAGTAAAGATGGCGCTACTTTCGAAGTGGACGCTATATTAATTAATACCTTTAAATGAAACCACCGGAGGAACTGCGGTATAGCTTTCAAAACTTTTATTTACATAAGGAAGAATGAAGCTGGTCCGAAACACGCGATTTTTGATGGGTGGATTCGAAAACTAAACTGAGATTATGCAGCTCTGAACAAATGAAAAAGACGGCAGTGCTTGTCAGCCGCTTTCATGAATAACCACAATTCCTCAACAGCATCTCGTTTTGGTAAAAGAATCAAAGAAGCAAATGTTTTGTCAATCTCTGTCTCATAGCAGGACAATGGTCTTCCTTTGTTCAAAATAGATCGAAATCGGTCATGGCGTTTCGATGTCCAGAACAAGTTTCAACTATTTCACGTGACGCAACTCAGACGTTTCCTCTGAGCTGCGTTTAGCGTTTAAGCGGCTTGCGCTGAAAGGGTCTTCTGTTTTGCGGTTCAGAAGCTTTCTCAAGCTGCATTTGCCATTGGTTTGAAAAGCGACGTCAAGTCACTGTCGACTTCCATTTTTTTCTTTTTGAATGTATAATGAAAGAAAAAGGTTTGTTGATTAGTTAAATGCAAAACACCAATTAGTTAAACGTCAGAAACGATAGTAAATGTCCAGCTTGGAAAGATTCATTCATTTATCTCACAAGTTTTGTTTTGCATGGCTATTGGTTGCACTGCGTAGTTTTTAAAGATGAATGACTGTGGAACAGCCATCTTTTCTAACGCACGCCTTGAAACACAGTTGGTTTTTCTGCTGAGCAGCATGAGGTCAACACGCGTTTGGTGCATAACGGCAAAATTTATCTATGATTTTGCCGTGTAGAAGAAATAAAAGTGCAGAAATATTCCTAACAAATTGGTCAAAATTTACCAAATAAAAATTCTTCAAAATGTAGAATGTTGAAACTATGACTCACCCTTTTCCTTGGATGCAAGCAGGGCGGATCCAGCCAGTAAGCTTAGGGGAGCGATTTCAGTAATATTTGGTAGGCAAGTGTCATAACAAAACTATGGACGACAAAATGGCCGTTTATATCGCCAATGCTGTTTTCCGAATTGTAAAAATCATGGTGAATAAAGTTACTTTCGTAGGTTTTAGGGGCTCGATCATCCCAATCGCCCCCTCGGATCCACCCTTGGATGCAAGGCGTTTGTTTTTTCATTCTTCGAAGACAACTACTTCTGCAGAGATATAGGCCAAAAATGGGTATTTTCGCCATGCCCCACTAAACGTGGGAAAATTTGCCGCCTATCTTTGAATGCATTTTTATCTAATTGCACTGCCACTCATGTCAGTACCTGTATCATCAATCAACTCAGACGAACTTTTGGAGGCAGCTGTAACAGATGAAATATGTTAATTACCTCCGAAGTTTCAACGTTTCATTAGTGTCTAAGATATTCATTTTAAGGAAGCTTTTTTTCTTTAAACGATTTTCGATTGCAGAAGATGTATTTTTTAGTTTGCTTATTTACTACATCTGCCTTGGTCAAAGCACAAATTTAGCTGTTCTCGAGTTGCAATGTTATCAGTCTAAATGCAAAATGATCGTTTTTTGGATTCATTTAAATGCGAAACCTCGAGGACATAACCCTCATGTTTTGAAAACAAAAATGCAAGACATGACGAAAAGAGCTGTCAATGTGTTTCTATTGTAGGGGGATTTTCGGTCAGGATAACTTTGTTCAACGCAAAATTACACAGTTACGAGGTACTTTGCAGATTCAACAAAAACCGCAGTTGCTCAACCTACAACGACAAACGTCGGTCGACGGTGACGTACTAACGACGAAAGTTGTCCCCTTCCAAAATACCTTTGTCTTAAATTTGTCGTGTATAGTCTCTCATTGGCGGCTGTTTCCCTCAGGGCAAAAATATTTGCTCCCGCAAGACTGGAGCAACGGAATCTTGTTACAATTTGTGTTTCAAGTTTTCCAGCGTGCTGAGAAATGTCTATAAAAGAGGTGGGCAAACGTTTTCCAGTGAGGGCCACATTGTTCTGTCAGTACAAGAGAAAGGCCAGCTTCTACAAATTACACTTTCTTAATATAATATATAATATATTTTGATATTTTCAATTTTTGATATATTCGCGTTTCTAATATTCAAACTTTGTTTATTTCATCAAGAGGATGGTAATTTATTGCATGTTTCCTAAGTTTTATATTGCATTATTTCATTATATACAAGTGTACACTGTGCATATACGACGGCCGCAAAAGATGTTCAGCGGGCTGCATGAGGCCCGCTAGCTACTGTTTGCCCATCCCTGGCCGATGTCATATTTGTGAAATATGCGGCTTACTTGGTAGCTGGTTGTTGTTACTGGACGTCCATTACTCTTTGGTTTTGCATGATATTGGATTACGGCAATTACGTTGGTTTTCTTCGCATGTGCAATGCTTTCTTGCATTTTTTTTGCTTGGTTATAATATTGTTCTTTATCCTTCTTCTCTATTGTTCACATCTACGCACATAAGTTATGTTGCTGCATCCAACATGATCAAACCTGCTTTTCCAGCGTGGACTGCAAAAATACGAATGTTGTTGTGCATCGTACCTTTGTCTTTGTTGTCTTTTCTTATTTTGTGAACACTGGAACGGATCTGCAAACTATATTTCGGTGAAACGTTTGCCTGATCTTGGCAATTGTTTGTGCTGCATTTTTCACCTTTAACAATTTTGAATCTCATTTATCAACGTGGAGCTCATGACTTATCTTCTGGCGCAAAGATCAATGTGACCAAACCGCGCGGAAATTAACATTGCCATTGAGACGAAAGCTTCAAAATGTACACTATTTTGCATCAAAAAAAGGTCACGGATAATTCATTTCAAATCCGATGGTTGCCACCTAAAAAGCTGGTTGATGGAAATTAACTTATACAGCATGCCAACTATGTTTGAGACACGTCTTACATTTTAATTTTTATCTCCCACATTTCAGGAAATTCGTAATTAAATATTGTTCGGTTATTTAAAGTTCTCAAACTGGTCGACCAAATAGCCTATACGCTTTTTTTGCATTGCCGAGCGCTAATTCTGATTACTACATTCTCGGTTTATTCTTTACATACTGTAATGAATGAACTGATTCTTGAAAAGCTCGCAAACACATTGCATGAGTTTCATTCAACAGTAGCGAACCGTTCCAATCGTGCGCAGTGAAAGGGAATTGGTTCGACGTTAGCTCATACTACAACGTTCTTCAATGCTTGCCAATTGCTTCATGCTTGTTTGTTTGATATGGTGGTTTGTTGTTGGCGCTTTATAACTACAATGGTCTTGTAGCGCCACGACTGAGTTCGTACAATTTCTGGTTTCAATTTACCTGTTTTCGTTGTGTGTTCTGGGTGAGTTACCTGCAGCTTTTCCGCACACCGTGCGCCTGGTAAGAAGACTGCAGTACCAATTTGCAAGGTCTTGGTAAGACCGGGCCGAGAATCCTCAGCCTACCAGCACCGAAGCGGACGCACTTACCACTAGACCACGGGCTGGTGCCACTTGCTGGATTGAATTGCCAAGTCACGTTTAAAGACGTCGTCAACGACATCGTGTCAATTTAAACGCGCAGGACAGGCGTACTGTGCACACAACCTTGAAAAAATTCCAACGAAAATTCCTTCTGTTCGCCGATTGATTTTACGTGGCTTACATGTATAACATGATACATAAAATACGTGTGTGAGTCGGAGCTAGCGGCTTTGGGCGTAGCAACGGTCTATTCAAAGGTTTCATCTTCTTCAACAAGTGGGTAGATGAATGGTGAAAGGCAGCTAATGATAATCCTCGCCCTGTTGTTAGCAGGAACGTCTTCAGCACGGCCCTCTCCTAAGTAATGAGTATAATCGTTGACTGTACGTAACCAATGCGTGAGTGTTCGAAGCGTCAGGTGCAGTATGTTTCAACAGACAGTTCTTACGGCCGCGTTCATTCTTGCTTCGCCATTTAACGTTCGTTTATGTAGGATAAATTGTGACAAACCAGGAGATACACAGTTTTCTATTTATTAATTTTATCCTGCTTAAAACAGCGGCAAGGTCTGAAAAAGTAAAGAAATTAAACACACATAAACACAAATAGCGCTACAGCTAAACACCACAGTGTAGTGTAAACACTACAGATGTAGTGACTACACCTTCAGCTTCAGCTCACAAATACGCTGCCGAACTGCAGCTGGCACAGCAAGCACGGATCAATTCAATGTACCACATGCGATGCCCAGGGCGGCGTGAAAAGAACGTAATCGCAAGCAATCAAATGTTATCATTACTTCCACTACAATACCATACCGAGTGAAAGCTTTCATTATCCTGCAAAAGTGGTTGGTGGCAATTTTGGTAAATCTGAAACTGGACTACCGCACGATTGATGAACGGACGATTTTCATTGAAATATACTGCAACAATAATTACTTCCGATTTTTTAGAATCGGCCAGCAGCATCAAATTTCTCGATTGCTTTTCGATTCCCTTAATACTCTGTGAACATTTGCAGAAAAAACGTTATTTTTGCTCATAACCAACTACGAAACTTTCAACGGTTGCGATTCGTGACATAAAAACTTTCAAGGAGTTGAAGTTGAACTTACCAGTATTGAAAGCATCGTTCATGTTGTCCTTTCACTGCACTTTTCAACGTATTTGCAACGATTTCCTTCACTTTTGTGCAGGTTTTAAATAATGGTTTATGTGCGGTTTGCCGATGCTGAATTTACTTTCAATAAAACAGTGGCTGTTGCAGGCAACGGGTCGCCGGTCGCCAACTTGTTCTCGATAGTTTAAGTTCTAACCTTGGTGGGTCCAAGAAAAGTAGTGCAAGCTTGTGGTCCAAAGCAGTTACGTTGGTGCTCTAAACGTTTTGTGAAATCTGTTTTACAATTGCAGAAGAAAGCCGACAGATGGAAAACATTTGCAATGCCAGTGAAAATCTAAAATGTTGAGCAGAACCACTAGTGCAATGGCCAGTCATGATACTTGTTCTGCAGACTGTTTGCCCAGAGCTCACCTGCTTCCCTTCACCGACATCGTGTGGATTACTTTCGGTTACGTCGCGCTCATCATTGCCAATTGGTTGGACGCCTATTCGTTGCATGTTCGTCGCGTGATCGCTTCGATAGCGCATCGTCGTCGCGAGAAGGCACGGATCGTTATGCTTTACAACGACGTCTTGCGGAGACGGAAAAACCAACTCTATCACGTGCGAATGACCATCTAAAAACTTGCTCGAAAACATTGCTTAAGTGTAAGGAAAAATTCATGGCTATCCAGCGTATTAACTTTCGCAGCACATTTTGATTCAGATATTTTGGAAAACAACTGATTTGCGGCAGTGAAAGTCTAAATATATGCTTTCGTTTCAAACCATCTTTTGTGACAATTTCTGAAAAATTTATACGAATATTTACTTTAAAACGAGAGAAAATGCAAATGTCAAGACACGGTACATACATGGACATAAGTACAGTACATATAACGATCTGAACGGCGAAGTCACGAGAACAACTGCGGAAAGTTCTTGTACAACGCAATTTACGGGGTGTAGCCAGAAATTTTGATTTCGGGAGACCAACAACACGGATACCTCGCTTTGCTTATGATTTAAAGAAATGTTCATAAAGTGACGTCATTTTGTTACAATGGTCCATGCGGTGTCCCCCTTGGCTATGACTCTGTCTTACAGCATACCTTGTTGCTCTGTATAGTGTTTTAAAGTAAAGGGCGAGTTTCAAAGCTTTACAAAATTTCGTTATTGAATTAATCAGTAGTGGGTTTCAGCTGTCAAAGTTGTTGTAGCAGTAAATCAATTAGTTACTTCTGAAATAATAGAGCCCTATTTACTGCAGCACAGTGGCCTCTAGTGTTAAGCGATTGGTCAATATTACACTGTTCTTGAATTTCATGAGCTTTAGTAGGCAAATTTGTAGCGTTTTTGATGCGGATCCTACGTTTGGTGTTTCCAACTGGTGTTTCCAAATTTCCAGTATACAGAGCGTGCTTGTTGAAGCTCTAAGGGATGTTTGTTAAATCAGCTAGAACAGTTTCTCGTGAGCTTTCCTTGGGAAATCGTGTCCATATTGGTGTTGCGGAAGCACTTTGCTGTGCAAAATTTGTCTACATGCTGTTTACCATCAGCCTATAGCATAAAGGATTAAAACACTATATTTTGCATTGCTTGGAAAATGGCAACATAAAAAAGGCATGAACAGTGTGCGTCCACTGAGTGCACTGTGTTTGTTTAGTCCATACAGTACGGGGTTTCTGTTACAAGGGAGTTGACATAGGCCTACAGCTAATCAGATCGACAAACCTGGAGATATTTCGTGGGAAGCAACACGGTTCTGCATGAAAATGCATATGTCCGAAAAATAAACTACCAAAAACGCTAGAAATCACGGAAATTTAACGAAGAGAACTTTTGAACTACACGAAAGAGCTATAAATTCCGATTAAAGGTGGCATTGCCATTTGTTGTTGAGAAGAATGTAGGAAAGGCTTTAATTTCAGTTTAATGTCTAACTCTAAAGCAATCGCAGAACCAAAGTCGGCACCACAACAGACAAAATTTTGAGGGAGCACTACACCAAGAGGGGCATACTTTCACGCTTTTAAGTCAAAGCGACAATATAGGTGACACCTGCTTAGGGCCCTGTAGTAAATCTATACGCTCACATTGACCATTGCCTCTAGCTAGGATAATAGATAGAAGTGTTGCTGCAGCAGATGCCTCGACGGTGCAAGTACGAAATGAGATCATGTAACACGAAAGCCGAGCCCCGATGAGAGTGTTAGGCAGGCATTCCGAATAACGTAAACAATTGATTCAAACAAGAACTTACGGTTTCGGCATCAGTACTGCGGCAAGGAAAAGCAAAAGGAAAGCGTGAATACTCATCCACAACAGTCAATATATAATAGTTTTTGGTCTAGGACGGCAATGGGCCTTTAGAAGTCTAAGCTCAATCGCTCAAAAGGTTGAGAGGCTTCAACCAGTTGAGCATCTGGCTGTTTATAAAAGTTCGGCTTTACATCAGCGCATAAAACCTCATTTTGTAGTTGCAAATTGTTCTTACGCATTGATGAGTGTCTTTTTCTCCCCTGTTTTCACTCGCAGTCTGATATTTTTGCAGTAATGAACTGCTGTGTCGTGGCGTTGAGTTTTTTTTTTCTCCAATACCCTAACCTGGAAGGCTGATAGTTCATATTCAGTGCAATGACACAAAAATAAAGTGATTGCGTGCAGAAGATTGTGCATATTATGTCAAGAAACGCCGCCAAAACGTTGGTTTGGAAACATGAAAATGATGTCAGATTGTGACGTCACAAACAACGCGCACCAAATACAAATGACACCATATGCCACTGAATGATCCCCCTCCCCATCAAAATTTTCTGCATACGCCACTGCATGTGAAGGTTCAGGAATTAATAAATCTACTGTTCGTTGTTGCTATGCTAAAGTCCAAAGGACAATCGTTAGCACTGATTAGCCGAAGATGTTTGTCCACAGAACAGCACAGGAAGCTTGATTTTTGATTTACTTTGCACAGTAGGTAAAAATACACGTTTAACAAGTAATCACTGTACAGACAAAGTCGCTTGAAATTTTTCACTCTTTTTACCTGTATTTTTCCTGAGATGATGTGATATGATTTACTGCAATTAATATATTGCATCGATCATTCTGTTTAAATAAAAGCTGATGGTGCCTGAAATAGTATGCGGAATATATACTCTAAGATTTTAATGTCTGATTCTTTGCTCAAAAGGGATGCCTCTCGATAGACAGCATCGATCATTATTAATTTCAATGTAAGTTTTATGAACGTAATTTAACTTGATTTCTTGCAGAATTTTTGAAAGTTTGTTTCACGCAGACAGATTAGCTGAAGTTATGTTCATTTTGTTACATCGCTGCAATGTATGTATCAAAAAAACACACGCTTTGCGTAAACATTGGTTATTCCAGGAATTATCATAATTTCCATGCTCATGAATTTGTCAAAGTTTTACACAATTTTCAGAAAATACTAGAAAAGAGTAAAACTAATTTTCACCTCATTGTGAGTCAAGTAGTTTTTTTGTTCTGTTCGACTTGAATAGCACAAATTTTCAAAATCCTGCACAGTACCTCTTGATGCTCCCCTATAAGCAACGTAAAACAATTGCGACAAGACCCTGCGTAACCCCCTTCTCAGGTGTAGGCAGGGACCGAGTTTGCTAAAAAAACTTCAGAGGGAAAAACCTTATTATTTGCATTTTGATGACGTCACCATGCTCAGTCAACCGTGGTAAGACTTGAAATGCACAAAATTGGGGCACATTCGGAATTGATATATTTTTGTGAACATGGCTCCCCTGTCTACGCCCATGGTGGTGGTATAGCAACTAGTAGTATTTAAGTATACAATCGTGCTATATCTAGATAACTAGCACACTGCATTTAATATGAAAGCTTATTAATTCTGAGAGTTGGCCTTAAAATAGACAAAATTATATTCAAAAATTGTGAGAATCAATTCAAATTTGATCACTTCCGATCAATAAAATGTACTGCTACTAGTGGCGGCTCCAGTGGGGCAGTTTGGGGCAACTGCCCCCATTAAAAGCCTGTGGCGCCCTTTCTGAATGGCCCCCCTTTGCCACAAATGCGCCCCTGTTTGGTGTCCACAGAAGTAAAAACAAAAATAAAAAATACTCTAAAATAAACAATGCTTTTAGCTTGGTTAAACGACAGGATGTTTGATCCGGTCTTTACCCAACCTCTTATGGAAAGCGTGAATGATTATACTGTTTCGTAATATTACCACTGTTTCGTTATTTCTTTGCCGCGTGAGTACTGCCCGCCTTACGTTATGTAAGTAATCACTAACGCAGTCACTTTCGCTTAGCACAGTTTTCGACTTGCCGCTGGGTTGTACGAACTGGTCTGTTTATTACAAGTTTATTTCTTTAATGCCTGATGACAGCCTCGAATGGAAAAGGAGTGAAAATAGTAATGCCGTATGGAAAACGTATAACTGACTCAAGACTTTGCAAGCCTACAAAATAACAGCGGAAAAACAATTTCAGGGTTTGTTGCCAGTGCAGTTCCTAAGTCCGCAGTATGTCTGCATCTTAGGTTTGCAACATAAACATGAGCGGATGAGTTTCTTGGCCAAGCAAAGCACCTGACTTAACCATAATGCAGCGTGTTAAGGAAGATGTTAAAAAACCGTGCAGTTCACTTTAATTTTCGTTGGTAACGGTGCCCACGTTAAAAATATTGTGGGCCCTGCGCCGGCTCTACACAAGCAGCTTCGATTGAAAGTATCAGCTTGCGTAGGTTGGTAGGAGTAGCGCGGAACCCCCTTTGGCGAGGGGCCCGATTGGAAGCAATCGGTCCAATCGGCTAAAGGCCGGCCCTGCATCTAGCACAACTTTAGTTCTCTGCTTGTATAGCCATTTAAAGCCATTTGACCTTCAGAAGATGGTAGACGGTGGTGCATAACGAACGTTTCTTCATTCTTTGACCACTACAAACATTCACTTCAACTTTGATAATTTTGCGTACAGAATTTCGTTATGATGTCATTACATTATCACAATCATTCTTAAGTTAGTGCAAACCTTACTTTTTTATGATCCTTTTCAAATTTTTCGCAGAAAATTCTCTCATGCACATCATCGCATCGTATTCATTCCACGCTTTCATCAAAACTGTTTACTTACATTCATTTTAAACTCTGTGCATTCTTTTATCTTAGTTTTTGGTTTGCGAGTTATTTGGCAGCAACAGTGATGTTGCAACTCACTTTTTCTGCGCTATGTTGAAGCAATAACACTGCAGCATCGTGGTTCCCAACCGCTGTGCCGTGCGAACTCTACGTGTCACAATGCGTTAGAGTTAGCTGAATTTGATAGCTTGTATGTGATGTGCAAAAAGGCATTATCGTAGATGGCAGTTGTCCGGGTGGCGATTGTCCCAAGAGGCAGTTTTCCTAGGTGACAGTTGCCCTGGTGGCAGTTGTCCAGGTGGCTATTGTGTTTCATACCTAATTCATATTAACCTATTAGGCCTACTTTGGGCACTAAAAGCTTCAATAGTTTTCCTTACTGGATAAAGTTGTCCTGTTGAAACGCATGCATTTTCTCGAAGTTTCAAATTTATCGTGCGTTTTCAAGTTAAGTTTGTAAGGAAACTTGTTTTTTGTTTGTTTGTTGTGTAAGGTCTTAGCACAGCCAGTCTCAGTAAAAACAAATCTTCAAATCTCACTGCGGTTGATGAAGTGGTTTGACTGAATGTTGCATGTTTTCCAAGAGCCTCACTGTTACCACAAGTGTTTTAAAATTGGTTTCCAACGTTTTACCAGTGTTGTGAGAGGTCGTGCTGATTTGATTCCAGCTGCTACAAAATTTGAAGAATTTTATCTGCATTTCAAATAACCAGGTCTCTGCGCCAGACAAAAACAATAGAGTTTTGGTGATTGTACAAGCGCGTTGGTTGTACTAAAGTTTCTTCGTAAGTAACTGCAGTGGAAAAAATAAAGGGTTCTCTTGTTGTCTTTCCAATATTTTCATACGTGTGCAAACTGCAATGTTGTAGCATACCAAATTTCTATTTAGCTTGTTGTGCATTGTGAAATATCCGCATAATTGTGACGTCGAACATGTGAAACGCCCGCTAATTTGCGCCGTCGTATTCGTGGCGTCGAACTTCTAAAAAGTTTCTTTTGACACATGATGATTACGTATTTATCTGAAGAAAGCAACTGAACTCCTTATGGTAATTATTAATTACCAATAGTAATTAATTATACATTGACACGTGAATCATATGATGACTACAAAAGCATTTACAAGGAACTTTATTTCATTTCAAGTTTACTGGGAAACCTTTTCTACTGAACAGTCTGGGTGCAGCAAAGCATTTGACGCATAAATTTGTGTAAAGCAACGATATTCTTCGACAGTTGTGAAACACACAACCGTGGTCAATCTGAAAGTTTCTTAATTTGGTTTCGAACGCCTTCTGTACCACTGAGTCTACCACAGGGGGAATCCAGCTAGTAAGGTGGGGGACGTTTTCAGTAAAATTTGGTAGTCACATCTCATTACGAGTTCACTACTGGAAGAGGGGTGAAGTATTCTTCACAACACTGTGCTATAATAGTCGCCAATATACAGGGCAGAGTTTAACTTATAGTGGAGAAAGACTGGTTGAGTCAATGGTTGGCGCAGGAAAAAGCTGCGAAATTACAATTCCTACCGATATATTTAATTTAAAACACTGTTGTTGCTTTAGCATTTTATAAACAAACGCTATGAACGACTGGTCGCAACTGACAGAACTTAGCAATTTACTTCCAAAGTATTTTTTCTGATTTTTTTCTACTTTATAAGATTTTTATACGTTTGTGCTTGTGGCTTATATGTAGCCTACATATAAATATCCAAGGTTTCAGATTTTTCACTTTAGCATTAGCGAGATGCGGCACGTTGCCACGTGGCAACGCTGATCACACATAAGTACATTGGTTGAACTGCTTTCAAGTAAACGCAGTGGTTGATTGCGCATGCGGTATCAAATCAAACTTATCATAAGTATCTTAATAAATCAGATGACACAAAGCTTTAATTTATTTTCGCACTGCTTTAAATGACTATGTTAAGTCTGTTTATAGAAATTTTGTACTGTATTAGCAGTTTGCGCTTCAAAGAAACCACAAAATAAGGTGCATATTGGAAGGAAAATTTTACCAGTCGTGAAACACACAAAAATACAGATTTTTACGTCTGTTGCGGGTATTTGGCGGGAAATGTGGAAAAACGCCCCTTTCCACTGACCAGGGTTGACAGATCTTAAAGCATATGGAAGCAAGCCATCTTTTCTATTTACAAATATAACTTTCGTTTATCTGTAGCCACGCCAATAAATGCCCCATCACAACGTTTCCCTCCAAATGATGTCGTCTTGAAAACTAGCTAAATTCCACGTTTTGGCATGAATATCCTGCACTAAAAGAAGAAAGACTTTTTATTTTAATTAATGTGATAGCACTTTTTCATGCATCTCTTTGTGCGTTAACGAATCTATAATGGAAACGAAGTATCTGTAATGACTGTGCCACGTGCACTAGACCAGGGCTACTCAAACTGTGGGTCGCAACCCCACTTGTGTTCGCGAAATGTAATTTTGGGTTCGCGAAACAAATTGGCTTGACGAATCAGATATAACAATTTTTGTAAACTTTACAACAAAATTAAGCAGGCCCACAGTGAATCTATTTCTACTGCATTTTTAGGGGCAATGTCGTGCTTGATGCTGTCAGTTGTTTACTAGGATGTCTGCCTGAGCTATCAAATGATAATAATAATCAACCAAGCACAACAACTTATGCGTTGCTACATCATGATTGTTTTAACCTGCTGACCAGTATTGACCTTATTGCATTCATTACGACCAGGAAGGAATGCTTCTGTTTAGAACTTTAGGTCTATAAACTAGGGGCTATAGGCTAACTGCTTTGAGAACACACCGAGTAGTTTTAGACTAAAGCTGAAAACTTCATGCAGTACAAAGTTTCAGAAGCACCTTGGACTTTGATTCAGGAAAAATTGCATCCACAAACCAATAAACTGTATACAGTTGATATTTTAGGAGGCCACACACCTGCCATGTCCGTGAGTTTGCGGTGTTATTAAACGGCAAATGTTTGCAACTGGAATTTTCAAAACAGAGTTTATGTCATTTTTGGATAAGAACAAAAAATGAATGCGCAGTCATTTCTGATCCAGCCATTCATAAACTCTTAGACGTTAGCACAACGTATTTGTGTGAAGCGGTATTCTCAAAATTTATAATCATGAAGTCCAAAAACTGATTCTTTTTGAAAAATGTTAAGAATGTCCTTCGTTCTGCGTTGTCTTGTATCAACCTACCAATGATTGATCTGTGTAAAAATTATCAAGTGCATCCATCTCATTAGTTGTGCTTGACAATTTCTATAAACTGCATTGTATTTTTGTTAATTTTTTTGCCTTGCTGTTGCCTTTACGTGGTAGTTTTATTATTGTGCAGCTGCTTTCGTGGATTGTGTGCATTTGTATGATTTCGCCACAGACAAAAATTCCGTTTGAGATTTGTGATGATACGTTTACACATATCAATTAACATCTAGGATATCCACCAAGGGTCGCATAAAGAAACTTTTCACAAAATGGGTTGCAGAGCAAAAAAGTTTGAGAAGCCCTGCACTAGACAATACCAAGCATGGACTAACGGCGGCCGATCTTGCATAAGTACAGCTTTTGCGAGAGTAAGATGGTATTTTAACTTTTGTAAAAGTAAACCATCCGACCGCCTTATTATAAATTTACCCTAAGAGCTATTCATTGACATTGGAATGGGATGCTGTAGCAGAGGCGTAGTGATAACAAAAGAAGTGTGGGAACGCACCCAAACTACTCATTTTCAAGTAAAACATGTGTGAGAACGCGAAAAGAGTTTTGTGGGAACTAACCCAAAAACAGCTATTACCAATGCTATTACCAATAATTGCACAATTATGCTAAGGTGCTACGCAGCAGGATTGCTTATCATTTGTTCATTTATGCGACGTCTGGAGCTACACACAATAACTCCGAGAGANAAAATATACAGTANAATTTGTCTAATTCGCCATCGCCTAATTCGTCAATTCGCTCAATTCCAATTCGTCACCTCTTTCTGTCGCTGAGAAGCGTTTTGTTCGGCTGATCCGTCATTTGCAGTTTCAGTTGTGATGTTTAAGCTGTTAAAACGTGTGGGAATTCAAACAAAGGATCTTTATACGAGATTTGTTGCACCTCGCAAATTGTTTATCGAATTTATGCATGAGGTGCGAAGCGCGACCCGACTCTCCATAGAGATAACGCAGAAAGTCTTTAAAGTTTATTAAAGATTTCAAACGTACTAGATTAAATGCAGGAGTGTAGATAGAGTAAAGCAAACCCTTTAGATCCCGCGCCCGCCAAAATTTTAGCGCACATTTAAAAATTTTTTAAAAATCGTATTAAAACGCTACAACTCGCCAGTCAATTGGGCTAGAGAGTTGTTCAAGTTATCCACGGATTCAGCAAGTCTTTTGGTTTCAATTAAAAACACATCATTTGATTTGGGTGTGAGGTTTCCTCTTGGTGACGTCACAACGAAGGCATATTTTTAAATTTTTTACCCACTTTAACTAGCCCTGGGCGCTAATCCAATGAGCCATTTTTATGGATCAAACTTTGTTTGGAAACTAGACGATCATCCGCGTCTACAGAGCTCTTGATTGGCCTTCTAGCATGTCTGGAATTAACGTTATTGCCCAAAGAAACCGTTGTGCATAAAATTCCAAAAATAGTAGAAAAAACATTAGTCTCCCACTGACGGCATTTTGGCTCGCGATAACTGCTGCGAAAATATGCCAGAGAGCTATTCGAACCCTCAAGGAAAACTCGTGAAGTCTTGTAGTAGCTTTCACAGATCTGTTTCAGCCGTACAGCATACCCCCCGATTGGGGGAGGGGCACGTTGTCACAGGGGGTCCAAAATGCAGTCCCGTCACCACTTCGCCACCCAGAGAAAGCTTCGATCCCCCAACTTGAAATATGAAGCACTAGAAATCAGTGAAGTTAGTGGACCCTTTGAAAGAATAGTGCTTATGCATTGCAGTTACTTTGGGTCCCCTTTGAAAGCAAGGGACACATTAAAACTGCTGTTGGGGGCCCCTTTGAAAGCAAAGTAGCCCACTAACACATTACATTTTCGGTTGGACTCCCTTTGAAAGAAAGGTACTTTACACAGTTGCAAAGGGGGGGCCAAGGCAAAAACCTCCCTTCCTTCCCTTAAACACACCACTGTATATAACCTTGGCAATGATCTTATATGAGAATATGAAACCGATTGAACACGTTCTGCTTCATCCGATATGCGTACTTTCTCACCTGATGTGCGCATGTAAAC
>JGI24159J19872_10003363_pt1 | contig 19875 bp, 11 predicted proteins | sample Ectturendosymbi4_FD_19872 | JGI IMG/M metagenome (IMG submission 19872) | reverse complement strand
TTAATAGCGATTCGTGGCTCACCACGTGCTGTAAAGCTTGGGCACAAACAATTTTTAAACTATGAAAATTTAACACAAAAACAGAAAAAAAAAACTTTCATTGTACTTCCTTTTAGCCATTTTTGCTTGGTGGCCTAGTACTGGTCCATGGCCCACAGTTTGGGAACCACTGTCCTAAACCATCCATCAAAGATGGAGAGAGCAGCATTGAACAAAGTAAAAGAATGCGAGCAATGAATCGATACTAGCGCGATTGCGCAATATGATGGAAGGATCGTTATTTGCAGCCACAGTGGGGAAATCCCCGACTGTGGAAGTAGACTTTTGGCATAACAAGAGTGTTGCAATTTGCTTCGTACACATCGAGGTATATCATCGTTGGTACGGGAGGAAACGTTTGTGCAGTTTTTGATGATTCCCTAGTTCAGCAGAAACATTTAAGGTACTTGCTCAGGCATGAAGCTGATTACAACATAAACGCGACATTAGTAGAAACGTTTGTAGTTAGAAGGCCTGCTACAGCATGGATTTAGGCTAGACGCAGGAAAACAGGTCGCCGGTATTGAAGTGCAAGTTATTACTGTAACCCAAAAAGGACTTTATATGAAAACATAAAATGCTGCCTTGCACTAAATTTGCTTCTTTGTTGGTAAAATACGAACAAGCAGCTTAATTCATTTTCTGGTATATTGTGCAACCAACTTTTGAATTTATTGTGGTCAGGTAAGCTTTTATCCAATGTTGTATCAATCGATCAAGTTTTTTATCCAGCGTTATATCAACCTACCACAAAAAGTGTGAAATTTTAGTTGATCGTGTTGACTCTGAAACGCTTCTCAGTTATATGATATTTTTGTTTACTGTAACCAATTTCACGGTAATGCTTGTATGAAAATTATCAATCTCTAAGATAGAATTTTGATATAACGCTCGTACAAGGAAGCATTAATACATATAAAAAGTGGTTTGCTAAGGTTGTTTAAATATTAGAAACAGTTTCAAACGAACAGGTATATTACTTAATCAAAAGGAAAAAGTTTGAAAAGAAGGATTGGACTGCCATGTTCAAACTGTTTCTTTTCTCAATAATTGACAAACAATTTCAACCAGTCAGTCACTCAGTGAGACTTTTGTACTTGTTTTCTACCGACAATGTTTGAGATTCTGGGAACAGTGTTTGAAAGAGCTACGCTCATGTCATCCTTGGTAACCAATATAGATCGACGTTTTGCATTGTGGTCATCAACGAAGAGAATCCTGCGTCACACAGATAAGTAGATTTGAAAAGGTATAATATAAATTGAAATGCGCGCTTAGACAGCAGATGAACCGGTTCACACAATCCACACCCACAGTTAGAAAATTCACAATTGCAATATACAAACTTTTCAATAAAGCATTGTTTAACATGTACGATCACTCAATTCATGTTTGAACAGATCATCGTCACCAATACTTTCATGTAAAATTTTGAGGGATGGATTATTTAAATAGCAGTTTTTGCACCACCAAAATAACTGCCAAAGTTGCTTTCCAAAGCGGCTAGGTGCTAACATTTCTCAACGCCAAAGTCGTAAATCTTGCTGTAGTTTTTATCGACTTTCCAGTTATCAAATATTTGAAAATGCGTGTAAAATTCCTTAGGAACTCTTCTATTCCACGGATCGAATTTGGTCTGAAAGCCTTGAATTTTATCGCATACATCAATAACAGTAATGCTCGTTCCCAGAATTTACACATTTTCCTGATCTAAGCCTGAAAACGCATCTGTCAAGTTATCCGATGCACCTATACATTTATTTTCGCGAAAATGTTTACTCAACCGGGATTTACGTTCTGGAAGAAAATCTCCATTTCAGCCAGCAATTCGAAAACTCCAGAGAAAGCAAGGTCTCTAGCGAGCCACCGAATTCGGTGTGATAAAGTAGAACAGCGTATTCTGATATCATCTTATCAAAAAAGACGGTGACGTGTCTTGATCAAATTCCCACATTCAGTTACGTGCTTCAACTATTTCCATGTATTCTGGAAGATTTCTGCTTCGTAGTGCATGTCGATAAAAGAGACGGTGGTACGCAGAGCCGGATGGGGGAGGGGAAACGTGGACAATTGCCCCGAGCCCCCGCTGAAAGGGGTCTCCCAGAGATGAAACTTGTTTGTTTCAAATAAAATACGCGTTTGAAAAATATTTGTGATTCATAAGCTATACAAGAGTACAACTCTTTACTATATTCCTATGTTGCGCTAAGCATCAGGGGCCCCCAACAGCAACTGATTTCTCTACAAGTTTGACTGTCTACNAGTTTTAGTAATCGCTTCTGAATAGCCTATAAGTCTTTTCGGCTTTATCCAATGCAGATATATCTGATTTCGCTGGNACCTTTTTCCTAATAATCGTTCTTCTGGCATGGGTGTGACTCTCTTCTCGTGCATCACGCCTATTGCGCAATAGTCACGAAAACGTTACTATTTGTGTGCTAAAGCTGATGGGTGTTGACTATTGTTCAGTATCAATGAGGGTTGCCCTGGGGTCAGTCTCGTTAACATCAGATTGTTGCCTTTTTCAATATCAGATAACATCAAATCGTTACGCTGCAGTTTCAAATAAGCTGAATGCTTCTTTTAACAAACCAAACAAAGTGCGATTATCCTCGTTGAATCCGAACCAGAGCGAAATATCGCCATTAAATGGAGAAGTCGTTTATAATTTACGTAAAATGTTAGCCTCAACGCAGCGAAGAGAGCTTCTTTAGTTTGAAAAGATACCCAAACACACATTAGGGTACGAAATTGATGAGAGAACTTAAAAATCATGAATCTAATTTATTTTCGTCCTAAAATGAGAGGAAACGTTGAAAACAAAAACAACAACCCAGTCAACATTAGATTTGTCGACAAAACATCAGAAATTTATCTGAGAACATCACATCTGATGTCATGTTAATATGTCAGAAGTGGCAACACTGGTATAAATGATCCCGAATTTCTGGTGCAGTGTGGAGGTCGCGGCAGCCGAACTGGACCTTTGTTTCGTCATAAATGGTAACGTGTGGAAACGCACTTTTCTTCCGATGGTTACTATCGTTGTGTTATATCAGGTGTGGGGAACCTGCGGCCCGTGTGAAAATTTGATAGGGCTCGCATTAGATATTCCCTTACCCTGTTATAGCACAATATCGCCTCAAAACAAAGCTCCATGATAAGCAGGTACTTGGATAGCAAGTCAAGAGAAGCCACTCTTCGTCATAGTTAAATAAAGGTAGAATTTTAGGATAAAATTAATTGATTTTGCGATTTGCCAGCGATATTGCACAATTCATGCTGTTCGTGATAGGAAATAGGTTCCCTACCCCTTTCTTACATGATAACACATGAAGCTATTCAAGCGATTCACACCACATGTTATTGCGTGGTCCGTCAGAAAAGGTTTTAATCAGTCGATTCGTAGACCGAAAGAGCAGAAAACGAGATTGCAGAGTATAGCTTGTGCGATGACGAAATCTGTAATGCGACCACGAGCTATGAAAAGCGCAAATCTTCTAAGAAAAAAACGCGCAAGGATCAGCCAGTGTTAGCTAAGCCGCCGCAACTGAATCGCTGTTACTAGCAAAACTTTCAAGCAGCAACGTAAGCAGTGGTGTTTACCACAGCACCTGAAAATGAAGGTGAAAGTCAAGACATTAGCTTGGAAACAACTGTCACACTCAGCCTGGCTGGCCATATTGACATGTTCTTTTTCCTGTGTGTTTGTTTGTAATCTCTGGTTTCTGCTTATTGGTGAATATTGTTTCTTGCCGAGCCACTCTCTACTATGGTACACGAAAAGCGGAAGTGCTGAATAGCCTTATAATAAATACTACGGCCAAAGCAAACAGTTGTATCGTTTGCTTTGGCCGTAGTATTTATTACGGTCAGTTGTATCGTTTGCTTTGGCCGTAGTATTTATTATAACACTCTCTACTAGCCTGTGAAATATATTTTCTTAGTAAAAATACACTCTAGTACTTACTTCTCGCAGCTAATTGTATGTGCATTTGAGTAAGCACATTCTCGACTATCGGAAAAAACAAACGGAAACCTTGCGCATCTGGGAAAACATAACTTCTACAAACGATGACATCATGAATTACGTCACATGGATCCTCCAGTAAAAATTGCCCCGAGCCCCCTTCCCTTTAATCCGGCTCTGGTGGTACGGAATGATGGACAGTGCCGTTTTCTTTTACCAGAGTTGTAAAACCTGATTTAGCAACGAGCGTAGATGGAAAGGGCATCATCTGCGCAAAGCAAACCAACGTGATTCCACGAGGTATTATTTTGTTGAAAGACATTATCCATTCATCCATAACACCAATGACTTTGCTGGCCACTTCTACAAATTCGCACAGCAAGAAATCGTTTTTCAACTCACCAGCACGTCCATATCAATACACTACAGTAAACCAACACATGCCTGCAAATCGACACGTCCGTTGACCCATCTAGCTGAAAACGGACTCTTGCCTACTCGAATTTCGTCTGCTACCTGATTTACAGCATCACGAGGCATGTCACTCATACGACAACGAACACTATCCTTTAATAAAGACATTTTATCATGTTTCTTGTTTGTTCTCTTCCACAAACGCGATTCCATCATAACCATAGCGTACGGTTTGATAAGGCATTTCCCTATTGTCTACGTTACTATCCAGTTACGTTACTACGCTGATTTCGAAATTCATTGTGTTACACGTGTATTGTTAACTTGTGTCTACGGTGAGATGCATCGGTTAAACAAATCATTTCAATTGCACATTATTCAACATTTCAAATTGCACATTATTCAAATGTTCTGTTTCCGCTTGTAAGCACCTTTTGCCAATTAATACCTATAATTCCCATATAAAATATCAAGGCACAAGAACTTCACTGACAATCTTACTGTCTGTTTGCATTCGTTGATGGCTGCATTGTCCAGCTTGTCTGGACATCAACTTTTGTGCCACACTGCAATGAGCAAGAGTGCACATGTATATTAACTGAAACTACAAAACATTGCATGCTAACCGGTAGGTTTCCCCATCCTTATTGGTCGCCTGTTCAGCTTGACATGTTGTTGTTCGGCGAACCAACAAGAATCATGCTCAGCAGACTTCACTTCCATGCAACAGCTCCTGTAGATCAGGGGTGACCTAACTGTTTTAGACATAAAATCTACCTTTCACATATCCAATCTCCTGATGCCTACAGGTCCGGTGGCAACATCGCAAACCCACACACACCTTTTCCAGCATGCAATGACAAACCCCAAAACAAATGTCTTGTATTGACACATCCAACAGTACATGGAAAACCATTTCGTCTTCAAATACACACGCACGCCAATCTGCAATACACGCAATAAACATAATTTCCCTTAATTCAAACCAAACCGAAAAATCAACCTGATACAAATCAGGCATCTCTCTGTTTGAATAACGGAAATTAGTTTCTAGATTACTGGAAGACTTGCCGGATCAAACACAAGCCTGTGCATAACAATAAACAATAAATAATATTCTTCCAAATAGGGGCTAACGTAAAAAGTCTTGGATCGTTACCCCTCATTCATTTTAAATATGAGAAGTGCATGACCGCTACGTTGCTAGTACAGTAGCGAACAAACAAATTCAGGAACCGCCTAATTTAGAGCACAAAGCGCCCGATTGTTTTAAGATGGTAGCCTAAATGGGTCTGATCTACAAAAAGCCAAACACAATTCCTACGAAAATACAGCTTTATAGTGAAAATGAAAAAATAGCGGAGTAAATGCGAAGAACGCACAGTGTTTTCAGAAAAAAAAATGTCACATATTTTCTGACCTCTACCTCCTTCAATGAAGAAAATTGTGTTTTGCTTACTCACACACATCGCTCACATGATGTAGTGCTCTGCCTTTCTAGACAGCATCCTGTGTTTGCCTATACTCACTCTTAACTGTAATATCGAGTAGACACCCCCACGAACATTTCTCAAAAACTTTACATTAACGCATCATGGTGGCGATCATGTGTAGGGGCAGCTCTACGCCTTAACGCTATAAATGAACAAGCTTATGTAAGAGCATCTTGGATATAAGTTCAAGGATGTTGCAAATTTTATTCTATGAGATCGGTATTGAGTGTTTCCGAGGGTTTGCGTTACGCTATGAAAGATTATTAAATATAAGTGACTTTTAATTGCTGTTAAAAGGATTACTACTTGTAACAAATAAGTTTAACTTTACCGAAATTTTGACTTTACGGATTTGAATCCTACGTAAAAGACTATTTTCTTAAAATGAAACTGATGTTTGCAGGTATAAACGTTTTGAAACAGTTGAGATCCTGATGAGAACAGCTAAATTTTTAATATATCTCTCCGTAATTTCCTCAAGACAAACTTGAAATTTGGTGGAATAAAGGTTCTTTTCACTTTTGCATATCCGCATGTAACATATTATTTGGCATAACATTATGATTGGGGAGAATGGGCGGCAGAACAATGATTACTTCCGGGTTCCCGACACTCCACTATTTTTACATGGGAGGTCCGAAATAAAACAGAACGACACAATTTTACATTTTAATTTTTTCGTTCCGACAAGACTAACCATGATGTTTTTTTGAGTGCTTGAACGTGTTGCCAAGGCATGTTGGTAGAAACATCTCCGAGACAAATTATGAACCTTTATGCAGTAAGCAAGTTCGGGATTGCTGTGTGCGTAGTAAAACAAAATGCTCATATTGCGCAGTTCCAGATACAGAGTACTTTCACAAGAGTTTGACGCTCAGAATCCAAGAGCACAAAGACGTACGAACGGATATCACCGGAACGTCACGGGAATATGTTTTGGTTTGTAAAACTGCCATTAATTGAAAATTGGTACCGGTTTTGTTTGCGTAATTGAAGTTTTCATCGCAGTTAAGATAACGTGCGTATGCAACCATTAAACATGTGGTACTGACGAAAACATGAAAAAATCTGCGATAAAATCATATCTAGTGCTGCCGCTTTTGCGCATTTCCATATTAGAAATAATGCAAAAATTACATTCCAAGGTTGAGTGATCCATGATGACGTCACGTCTTTGTATTGGTTGAAGTGAAATTGGCACTGGTGCAGACATTTTCGATTAACTGATCCCGCACCACAGATTTCAACGTTCCATCACGTCAATTTTCAAGATATTGCCAGTTATAAAATTGTTTCTTTGTGCGGAAAAAAACTAATATGCTCTGGGTTTGGCAGGAACGATCACTTTACAACCAAATGATTTCTTTTTCAATTGAATTTTCGGCCTAATCTTGAAAGAAAGTTTAAAACCGAGAGTGTGGGAACAAATATAGTACGTCATATCAAGTACGGGAAAGCATAAAAGCGTTTCTTAAACCTCGTTCGGGTACAACTTGGATATTTGCATCGAAGTGATATTCCAGAATCGTTATATGCAATTTTCATATACGTCTAACAAAACGTTTTAAAGCAAATATTTATGAGATCCTTTAGCACTCACTACGATAAAATAATTGGCACAGGAATACACAATGGTAATAACGATGTTCTGCTTTGCGCTAAGAACACTGCCATTATCCAAAAGTGCGTTACCAGCGGGAATTACATACATACCATCAAAATAACAAAACCTGTTATGGGTTTGCCATGTTTGAACTTGAAAAAAGAAGAAAATTTCTAAAATAGAAAATATTTTGAACGTTAAGCAAAAATCTTAACAAAAGTTAGAAACCAAGGTAGTAAAGTCAGAGCGCTTCACGAAACATTCTACATAAAACAAGAAACGCTGAAATGTAGTAAGAGAACGCCACCAAAACAAAGCTGAATCTTATGGTATCTTCAAGAAATTTAGTCGAAATCTTCCCTAAATCATCGCATGCTCGTCATTCAAAACTCTTGCAAAGCTTGCTTCACTGCTAAAAACACAAGCTGCGGATCAATGTAACAACGTTTGTGATAAACATGCTCCACTGTTTTTGACCATGAACAGTGACATGACGTTTGGCTCATACACACGCGCTTGTTTAGAGCTGAGTGCAGCAGATGAAAATTTGCTGTTAAAAACAAACAGCATTGAGTTGATGAGGATTTCAGTAAGGCAGCCAAATTACAAATTTTTTAAAAATATGATTTTGATGAATTGTCTTCACGAGGGCATTAAAAATATAAAAATAAAGAAATCATTTTGATTTTTACAGGTGTAAGATCTACGTTATTGCAAAGAATAAAAAAGCAAAATATGAATGAAACTTGGAAAGAATTAGCACAAGCTGTGCAATTTCCGCAATACTTACAGTGTCCACTGGTGTCAGATTATCCAGACTTTACAGGAGAATTTAAGGAAAAACTGGAATTTGTTTTGAAGTTCAGGAAACATAAGCCATATGTTGAAATAAATTTTGAAAATTTTTCATGGATGAAATGCGAAGTTGGAGATATGAGTGGCAATAAACTTCTACGCGCATTAGTTGCTATTTGTCGAAACCAGGAAATGTTTCGAATTGGTTCATGCATGATCCTTACCATCAACGGTGATCCTGATGCTGCCCTGTATCGTTTGAATAGTGGATGGTTAGAAGTAACTACTCCTTCACCCAAGAACATAGAAAATAGGAAATTCTATGACAAATTGTTCAATGAACGAAAATGCTCCTTTATGAAGCAAAGCAAAGAGTTTAAGGAATATTATGCAGACGAAAAACTTTCTGGAATTAGGTCTAATCTTTTCAACAAGCTTAAAAATTTTCTTCAAAATCCAATCGTTGAAACCGATTTGAATTATCGACGAGCTTTCATAGGATTACTTCAAGAATTATTCAAGTTCGAACTTGAGGAAGTTCCGGTTTTCAACATGACAAGCAGCATCCCGGTTGCTGTTTGCATTTTCCTTGCTGCGAAGTTTTGTTTATCTTTCAAGTTACAAGAATTGTTTGGAGACCTTACAACTTCTGCAGAAGAACTTTTTGCAAATTGGAGAAAAGAAAATCCGGAAGTTTCTGTGTCAGAAATGAAATTACGTTTACCAAAAGCAAAAGTGAAGCCTCGTCTTAATGCTGCGAAAGTCATCCTGAACAGGTAAAACCTTAGATTGTGTGATGCTTTATGTTGTTGGCATGTAAATGTTATGATGAGCATTGAGCAAACCAAACATTTTTACGGTTTTCGCGTTACTAACATACAACAGCAATTTCTAAGCAGACAGCAAATCTTGAAAAACGTTAAACTTTTTTCACTTTTTTCTATTTTTTGTTTTTCTGACGAACAGTATTTTAAATGATTGGGAACTTTTTTGCTAACCGCTGAATATCTGTTTAGAAAATACAATTTTACAAATCAACGCCATCACCTGCTTCCCAAGCTTTTTTGAATGTGAGTAAAATGTAAGGATCCTGCAAAACCAGTAGAAGCTTTGCTTGACCTGTGAAAAGATATTAAAATCTAAAATGTCATATGAAAAGTCTTAGTTTCCTTTCGTGAAAGGTGCAGTCACGGACTCCCCATGCAATTATGACCATATCAAGCGTTTTTGCACGTGTCGGGCGTTAGTGACAACAAGTGGTGTATTGGGGCGGGAACACTTGCGAACGGCGTTCCCACACCATATTGCACTAGATCTCACAGATGTGCTAGCCACAGGCAGATTCGCATTGCTAGTCAAAAGGATTCAATGAAACCGGAAGATTAAGTGTGAAAAAGCTTGTAAGCGAAAGCTAACTTCATTCGAACTAATTGGTGCAGTTTTCCTTTTTATTTGGGTGTTGGAACGCCGTTCCCGCAACTCTTTTTAGCACACCACGCCTGGTGACACGTCCTCTAGAGTTAATAATAATAAAATATTCAACACGTTTGTGTTCCTCACACTGCAGACGAAAAACAGGCTCTCATCTTCGCAGGGCTTTTGGGACACATGACGAAAACGACGAATATGGTGCTCAAAACGTTGCTCAAACCATCAAAGAAGTGCAGGAATACTTTCAGGTCTTTGACGTTTACTGAGACCTTTGCTTTTGCGTCATGAGCAGATCGTGTTTTGCTTACAATTTGTGTGTGCGGTTATTAGTTGAAAACTCCCAACGAAAGAAAAAGTATTCGCGAACCAGTTCCACAAATTTGTTCTTACGAAACTTACACATGCGAAGATCACCATTTTTTATGAATTGTTAGGATTAATATCTTTCAGGCTTCTTCTACTTATTCGATCTGGGTGTTCATTTTACGTATTGAAAAAAAGTGTTTATGGCGCATTAGTTGCTGTTTAAAATTAATTGGAAAATCTTAGTCAAACTGGAAAGTATTCAACTTATTGGACACTACAGGCATGAAAAAAGAACAAATTTCAAAAATCTTTCTTATGTTGAGCTTTGCGGTGTTGCGCTGACTTTCGTCTTTTAAGTTTGTATATTTCTTCCGAATTTCTTTTGCGCCAAGTCATGTGTTTTAATTACTAGTTGCTCTTCACAATGTGATACTGTGCAACAACTACTGCTTGTAAAAAGAGAAACGATGCTTCCATCCTTTCAAGCTAACCTTGAATGCTGGCATTGTTTCGTTTGTTTTGCCCAGAATTACCTATAATTCTGTAATGCGGATCGTGATAATGATATGCATTTTACTGTTCTAAGTTGTGTTACAAAGTGTTGCTTTCACTTGTACAGTTCGTTGTGCCGGTTTTGCTTTTCGTACTGTTTGCTCATCCGCATGAATTCCTCGCTCAACTGCAATCAGCAACGATTTTTATGTGTTTCAGTTTGAAAATTGACTAAGCATAACTCTGAATCATAATCCAAGGTGCAACATCTCGAGTTTGTGTGATATATCCGTAAACCAACTTCGTAACAATGCTCTATGATGCCTGACGTTAAGCCTCTCATCAATCTATGAACAAAACACTGTCGGATGCACTTTTGTGTTTCGTCCTGTAACTAACTAGTCTAATAATCGAGGATATTAAATTTTGTAAAAATGTATAAAATTGTACATTTACTATAATTTATCATTCAGTAAATTTACCCCCTAGAAGGATGAAAATTCACCCCTGTGGTAAATTTACCCCAGATAAACATCAGTTGATAGGAAATTGGCGGTTTTTCTTAAGTCACATGGTCAGATTCTTCGTCTTTGACGTTATTTAGTTTTCACCAATCCTTGCCAAACAGCCTACAATATTCATTAGATCTTAAGACCAAAGTCTGCCTATCAGGGATTTCCCTGGTGTATTATGATTCTCAACATTTTGTGCATCTTGGAGCAATGCTTAAAACATTGCAGGGTGGGCAGGATAGCGCTTTTCGTGAGAAACCGGTCTTCACGACAAGAATTGGGCAGATTTCATTTGGAAGTTGAAATTTCGTTGTTTTGAAGGAAGTGGGTGGCGCATATGAGCGCCAGCGCTGTTAGTAAAGAAACTGTGCAAAATTATTGCATGTGTAACAGACACTCCCTTGCTGCTGTCACTGTTAATGCAATAATTGACATTTTCTTTGCAACGTGTACATTTGTTTGGGAATGGCGTAATGTACACTTTTGGTTCTTGTTGAGTGTCGCGCATTATTAGCTTCAGGATGCACGTTAATTGTTTTGCCCTGTACACGTGTTCCTTCTTTCGCCTCTCCCCAGACTGTTGTTGGGCGGACTGACCAGTAAGGGCCCTCGTTCTTTACCCCACGTTCACGCGCAAAACCTAATTTGCATTGAAACTATTTTGTCAATGTTGTCTGCTGAACGTTGAGGTAGAATTTATCCAACAGCTACAACATTTATTCAAAACCACAATATGCATCATTGACAAAACAAACTTAAGCCCGGTGGCAAAATTCTGAGAAATCTGCCTGCTTTCTGCTTTCATACTTCTGCGATGATTAAAACTTACACGTATCTATTTTTCTATAGTTGCAATCCAGACAGATAGCCGCAAGTAAATTGATCACAGTTTATTTCACAGGGAAGCTAGCTTCGCGTTTAACGCATCTTCACTCCGTATTCAAACAGAATGTATCATTGAGAAAACACAATTTGCTGATACTGTGATAAAGTTTGTGAAGATCAGCATTAGAACCTGCATCTCGGGGGCGTGCAATGCACAAAGCATGCTTTCAAGAAAGAAACGCCCTTCTTTACATGTGAGTTGTAAACATATACATTTTTGTGTTTGATACTGTTTTCAGTTATGCGCAGTGAATGCCACGCTGTTGATTGAAGCGACAGGAAATATCTGATGCAGATGGGGAAATCCCGCCGACGAAAACGTGACCTCATCGTGCAATCAGTGATTACTATAAACTGAATGGCCGACGTCAGTAAGTTTGATTGGCCCCTCCCAAACAAAATTATTTGCTGCGCTGTTGGCGTGGACGCCTGTTTGCAACAATCCCCTTCCCAAGAAGAAAAAGAAATAAACTCGCTGAAACACAAACACATTGAAAGATTTCAATACAAACAAACACGTTTCTTTTCATGAATTATCGTACATAGGCACAAAAGAAACTTACGAAAAATCAAGGTTTACAGAACTCTTTGCTGGCAAATTTTTATTCTGTTAGTCAGGTTTAAGCATGCGTAAAGTGCTCAGTGAGCTTGCGTTTGCCCACGCTTCTGATAAAGGTGAGCTCAACGATCACGATTTACAAACCATTAATCCGGTTCTGGTGGCCACTTTGAGACGATTCGCAGTGTAGACATAGCGTAGGACAGTAGGCTAAGTCTCTTCCAAGAGTCCTGGCGAGATAACATGGTATGAAAGGAACTTGGTTACTCTATTGATGATAAACAATTTTTAATGCGTTTTTGTAGGTAGGCCTATGTCCAGGGAGGCAGCTAAGCTTTCATCAAAAAAATCTTTGACTTTTTACTTTCTGCCCTTTACACAGTCGGCGTACGGCATGGATTGCTAGACTGCGATGAACCTCGGAACTATGGGCTCTGAACAAGAACAAGTAATCACTCGTGGTATCACAAGTAATTGTGATATCGTGGTATCACAAGTAAGTAAAATCGTGCTATCACAAGTAATTGTGAGCAACAAATAATCACAAGTAATCACTCGTTTATAGTAATCACTCGTGCAATGCATTCTTGTTCGTTCGTTTGACTGTAATGCGAGAGATTGATTTTGAAACAAGAGGCGAGAATAACTTCAGTTGCAGGCAAGCTTTGCTGCAACATGGAGACCGTAGACGAAAACAAGTATGAACCCAAACTCTACTCATCAGCGTCTGCTAGAGGAAGAAATCATGGCGACGGAATGCTTCATGCATTTCCATTCATCAAATTGAAGGACACTGATGAATGCATAAGTAATTGGCACAAACAAGCAAAGTTAAAAGCACTAGGATTTCTGTATCCTTCGGAGGTATCAGAAGACTGCGCTCTGCTTTCATCTTTTGGGGATGATTAAAACTTGCTCATATCTATATTCATATTCAAGTATGTAATCTCCTAGTACATACAAAAAAGTAGTTAAACAAAATTGCATGCATTTTGTGTGACAGTGACTTGTGTTTTAACTTTTTGTCGGAACAAGGGAATATAGAAGAGTAAATATACCAGATAGAGTTTTAATACAATGCTGGAGAGACGCAACGAGGTCCACGCAAACTATTTCCGAAATGCAAACCGTCAGAAGAGCTGCTTGAAGTTAATCTGTCACAGTTGATGCACCAAGAGCTCAATACTGTTTTGCTGCACCGATTCAAGCGACGTGGCACAACACAATGGTAGATTTGAGATTGCTATGCCACAAGCGTAAAATAAACATTCGATTAAAGTGTATACAACAATATGTAAGAATCGTACTGTGGAAAATTTATTGGAAACGTTTGTATTGCCTTACAATTGGGCAAGACCTGTGAATTATTATGACTTGAACTTTTTACCTGAAGCAAATGACGCGAGAAGAGATGCAAAGATACCCGAAACGACAGGGTGCATGTCATTACCAGAAATGTCGGATGCGATCTATTATCCAACGTTTGTTGCCAGTAGCAAAAAATGCTTCATTTTCAATCAGAAAGTAACAGCATATTTCCAACCAGCCTAGCTCTAGAAACGAGAAGCAGACCTGAAGTACGCAGTTAGATGATTTTCGTAGCTGAAAAAACAATAATTGTAATGGATGTCGCTGATAGAGTGCAAACATTTCACTCGTAGGTTGTTAGTATCTTCACTATTGATCTTCCGAGTACTTTGTAGACATTTGCGAGAACACATATTGCTGCAAAATCATTGCGATTTTGGAGAGACAGATAATCACAGTTTGCTCGAATGTGAAGCATTTGTAGCGACATGGTCATAGTTATCGTTTTGCTGGTTTAAATCTCTCTTTTCTTGGCCCACCATCCTCAACCTGAACACCTCTACTACAGACTTAGTTTCAACACAGGAACATTCAGTGAGCAAATTTGAAAATTGTTTTGTAAGACTTCAACTTCTTCATAAACTTTGGGAGTAATTCCACAAAAACCTGTACTTCCGCCAGCTTCGAACACATCACGACAAGGATCTTGTACAGAGCACCAATAACGGCAACTGAATGAATTTCGGACGTTTGGTGTATTTTTGGTGTGGTTTGCAACCGTACTACCAGTGTGTTTTGGGCAGGGACATGTCTTTGGTTTTGAAAAAATAAAGTTTTTCCAACAAGCAGCAACTGTCTTTTTTAGGATCAATTGAGCTTGGGAACAGTTTCTGAGTTGTTCAAACACGTGACTGTTTACCCAAAACGTTTCCGCAAGCTTTGGTTGTGGTGGGAACAATTTTTGCGAAGCTGTGTCAAATTATACCAACATTGTATATTTTAAAATAAACCTGCGCAGGGTTTTTACTGCATTTTAGCTATGGGCTTGAAACTTTGAGAACACTAACAACAAAAATTGGTAAGTGTCTATTTGACTGAGCAAAATAGACAACGTGTTTTTCAATCCTAACATCTTGCTTTTATACTTCATTGTGATATTTAAAGCTTGTGCTAATAAATCAAACTGAGAATTTTTTCCCAAAAATCCTAAACAAGTAAATTTGAACTCACATTTTAATGGAACGCTTAGCAATTGACTTTAGAATTTTGGAAGTGTATAAGCAAGGTATTATATTCACGAATCCACCTACTTGTACTTTTAATTTGCAATGCGCTTCTCCGAATATGCGATTATAAAGAATCACTGTAAACTGCACAAGGTGTTAAACGAGGTCCTTAACTTGCGCTTCCCCTGCTGAAATATTGTATTATAATTGCAATGACACTAATTTACTCCATGACAGCAAAGATGCTTTCTCTTGTCCTTTATAGACATTTTTGTCTTAATTATTGGACACGGTAGAATGTCGCTATCGGTGCACACTAGCAAAATGCAGCAGAGCAGATGGGACCACAAACCTCGATTCGTACGTCGGCTTTGCTTGACAACCTTGCACAATCATAAAATGGCAAGAAATATATCACTCAAACGGGGATTTACCTGAGGTTGTAAATCACAAAATCAGCCTCGCACTGACGCAATTGATAGGATTGTCGATCTTCTGTTCACTGTTCTTTTATTGCTCAATTCTGATACAATTTGTGAACATACTTCAGCTGTTAGAATAAGATATTAAGAAAAATTTCAAGCACTCTCAGGTGCTTTCTGGCGTTAGTTGTCATCATTTACGACCAGGCGTTCATCAAGAAGAAAGAATGGCTTGGCCTCTTCGGATCTTCGTAAATCTGAATGCAGAAAAACCTGCATTTTCGAGTTTTTAAATTAGTAAGGGTAAAAACTCAAAGTGTATTGTAAATAAAATGTTAATTCAAAACAAAAAAAAACGCTTTGGCGTAATAAATATTCCGAGTAAGAATAACTAACTGTTCAATATTTATTACCAAAAACTTCCAATAAAAAAGCCATTACGACACAATGTTGGTTTGACTTTCAAACCTGAATGGTGTGCTTTCTTCAATGATGCACTTTTTCATCAGAATTTAAAAGACACACACACTTTAAACGGGAAAAATATTGCTGAGCAACAAAAGAAAAAATTTTGATTTCATAACAATAGTTTCGATAGCAACAACTTCCATTAAAGTGGCATTTTGCAAGGTAATGTTTGTCTAACCGTCAAACCTGAATGCTCTGCTTTTTTCAATCCACGCATGACGCAGATTGGCATGCGTTTATGTCATAAGGTGCCTTTCATATTGCTATGAAACACAGAGAAATAACACAAAACATTTTTGTGGAGTAAAATATTCAAACACTTCGGATTGTTAATGTCATTATTCGCCTATTTCTGCCAATGCCGCCACTCAAAGGTGACACTGCCCACATGAAACACTGGCATTGCTCTCAAGGGCTGCGGGCTTATAACTGAGACACAGACTTGGTGACATTTAGTTATAGAAAAAGTATTGATTATGTAACAGCAAACCAACCAAAATTTAAGATAAACCGTTACAAACAAAAAGTAAAGCAATTATACTTACCTGAATAGAAACACAGTCTTTAACCAATTACCTAACAATTTCTAAAACAATGAACTAGAGAAGCTATGTGCGATTTTTTGCGTTCAGATTTGAAAAAACAGATTAACGACAACTAATGGATACTCAATCTCTCAGCAATGAATATTCTGAATGTATAATACAAGAAAATAAATTAAATTCAACACCTTTTTAAAGATGCAAACAGCTTGAAACAATGCACAATCTTTCGAACAATAAAGTAAGAAACATAAAAACCTAATCACCCCATGTTAAACTATCTTTCAAACAATTAAGAAAGAAACATGCAAACCTTAGCCTATGCCTAAACTATACACAATCTTTCAAACAATTAAGTAAGAAACATGGAAACCAAATCACCCTATGCTAAACTATCTTTCAAACAATTAAGAAAGAAACATGCAAACCTAAGCCTATGCCTAACAACTTCTACAGACACTTTGAAACCGACTGAAAAAAACGCGCATCGGGGCAAAGCTTGGCTTCGCAGGCAAAGCTTAAGAAAGTGCATTCAAACTAAACAAGGCGCTTGGCGAAGGACTGTGAATAACAAGCCAAACGAAGCAATCGGCTGAAACGAACAACTTGGCAAACCATCTGAAAAGGCGACGGCAACATGATGGTAAAATACCAAAGCAAGCAGGCATAGGAGGGTTTCGACTTTCGGACAAAAACCTTGACACAGGCTGACAATGCAAAAGAGGGCTCAACAAAATACATTAGCTCACTGCTTTCAAGGATGAGGACAGACAGAGAGACCCAAGGAAAACAGAGGGACCTTGGTAAAGACAAGGGGCCCTGGGGTGGGGAATTCCTATTCAATTTTGGGCAACGATGAGAAGACGATAAAATAAACAAACAAAGAAAAGAGCGGGACTTCTCAATCCCCAGTTCCCTACTACTACGGCGTCATTCCGAGTGCAAGGGTCGTGATTACACTTCATACAACAGTGTTTCCCAAACTTTTTCTGATTGCGTACCATTTGTGGGGAACATACTGTCACCACGTACCACTTTGTTCCAGGAAAACGCATTCAACCAAGTATCATTCGGTGAAAAGTTTAGAAAACCAGGCTTGACACAAAAGCGACATATGCAAAATGGCAGTGAGAAATTATAATGGCCATTTTCATAGGTGTACGGGAGTTCACAATTTGGGGGATGCAAATAATTTTTGCCCAAATTTGGTCGTGTATTTCCCAAGTACCATATAAACAGCAAGTCTTAATGTTAAGACTAAAACGTACCATTGTAAACAAATCAAGGTGTCTGCATGCTTAATTACCAATTACCGGGGTTCAAAGCCCTACGCCCTCAACCAGCAATCAATAATCTTCTGCATAGCCACATGCGAACAGCAGTAGTATTTATTGTATTGAAAAATGTTAGCAAATTCGACTACAATAAAATCGCTCAAAAAATTGCTGTTCATGCCACCACATGTGGAAGGTTTTCAGCAGCTTCATTTTCAAGTTTGTATATACGTTCTAAACTTATTTTTCCAACACGATCTTCCTAATAGCTAAGATCGGTTCTTCTCTAGCATAGATATGTGCAGTTGGGTTAGCCACAATCGCATTCAATCTGGAAATGGAGTAGAATATCAGGTTACGATCTAAAATATTACATTGCTGCAAATAGGTCAAGTCTCAAGTAAGGAGAGAGAAAGGAGGCAATTTAATACATAGCATATAGCTTAGCCTTCAGCATTACGCAATCTTAACTGCAATGTGTTGTACTTAAAATACTACAACTTAAACGTTTACCGCAGGGGTCACCACCCTGGTGCACGTGGGGGCGCCAGGTCGCCCGCAAGGGCCAAGTAGGTCGACCGCGGGCATAGGCGTAGCCAGGAGGGGCATTCTCGTCAAATTTCTGGCATTTTGTCGTTTTGTGCTTTGAAAGGTGTTGTCCCAAACAAAATAATGCAGCTCGCTGCAAATCAAAATATTTGGTCCCCGCAAAATTTTCGAGCTGGCTATTGCATATTATTCAAATTGGAATGAAGCTGTTTGAAGTTTATCAAAAGTGAATAAAGCTGTTTGAAGTTACCCAACATTGAATAAAGATGTTGCACTTGTCCTAAGTTTAAATTGAGCTATTGTTATTTGACCAGAGTTGATTTAGTCCGTTGGAATTTAGCCAAATTTCACCAATTTATGGAAACATCTCTAACTTCACACGAATTTGAATGAAGTTGTCCCAATTTGCCCAAATTTCATTGAGATTGTTAAAATTTACCCAAATCATTCTAATTTTGCCCAAATTTCAACAAAGCTTTTGTAGTTAACCCAGACATTTCTAAATGTACAAAAATTTCAAAGGAGCTATTCCATATAGCCCAGCTTTGACCAAGATGCTTGAAGNTGCCCACAATTGAATGAATCTGTTGCAAATTGCCAAAGTTTTATTTGACTGATGGACTTCACGCAACTGTTTCCAATTTATCTAAAAGTTTTTATTTTCACCAAAACTTGAATGCAGCTTTTCTCATTTGCCCAGATTTAATTGAAACTGTTGGACTGTACCCAAATGCTCCTAATTAGCTCAAATGTTTCTGATTTTACCCAAAACTTGAATGAATTTTTGGTTGGTCTAAATTTGAGGAAGGCTGTTGGAATTACCACATGATTCCAGTTCACTCAAGGCCTTCAAGGGCAGTGTCTATTTTGCCATTAGGGGCAAAAAAGAATGGCAAAATGGTCTTAGATTATTTTGCCTTTTTGGACACATTTTTGCGGTTGACTTGGCCATTATTTTGCCTTAGTTCGGAAAATAGACACTACCTCACTTACATGTGAATGTAACTGCACACATTGCCCAAATGTTGAAAATTTGTGCCCGATTAATAGCCAATTTTTCAGCTTTGGAGATGCGACCGCATCCCCATGCCGTACGCTTATGGCATAAGTGTATGGGAGTGCATATTTTTGGGGATGCAAAAAATTTTTGACCAAATTTGATCTGGTTTTTCCCAAACAACGTATAAACAGCAAGCCTTAATGTTAAGACTAAAATGTACCATTGTAAACATATCAAGGTTTCTGCATCCCTATATAGGCCTACCAATTACAGGGGTTCAATGCCGCGCAACCGCAACTAGCCATCAATATTCTGCATAGCTACATATGAACAATGGTAATATTTTCTGTGTTGAAAAATGTTCGCTATTACAATGAAATCCCCCCAGAAATTGCTGTTCATGCCACCACGCGTGTAAGGTGTTGTTCACAATCTTCATTTTCAAGTTTTGATATACGTTCTGAACTTATTTTTCCAACACAATCTTCCTAATAGCTAAGATCTGTTCTTCTCTAGCATAGATGTGTGCATATGTGTTGGCCACAATAGCAATCAATCTGGAAAAGGAGTAAAATATCGGGTTACGA
>JGI24159J19872_10003362_pt1 | contig 19878 bp, 8 predicted proteins | sample Ectturendosymbi4_FD_19872 | JGI IMG/M metagenome (IMG submission 19872) | reverse complement strand
TACGAGAGGTTGTTACTTGTGTTCTTGATTTGCAGCAAACAACAGTTCTCTTAATGTGAGAGAGAGTTATTTTGCATTGTTGATTCTCAGCAAGTGGGAGTTATGAGTCATACATGTACAGACCATAAAGTGTCTGCTACATCGCTAAGGTTGTGGCATCGTTGGCAGGCGTATTGTTACCTATAGAACAGTGGTTCTCAAACACAGTTCTAAGAGCCACATGAGGCTCCCAAGCATTCTTTGTGCGGCTCTTAGCAGTCTTTCAGTTAGGGGGGCGATTGTCCCTCCTAAAACCTACGAATGTAACTTTTTTCATCATGATTTTGTATAATTCAGAAAACAGTATTCGCTATATAAGGCCATTTTTCCGTCCATTATTTTGTCACAGCAGTGGTGAGAATCATACTTCATCTCTCTTACAGTAGTGAACCCGTAATGAGACTCGACTGCCAAATATTACTGAAATCGCCTCCCCCCCTAACTTACTGGCTAGATCCGCCACTGCTTCCATTAACACCTCTAATATTTTGTGGAACAGACTTCGTTAGTGCGATAAAACCAAATGTGTCGATTGACTTGTGTCAAAAATTTTTAATGGGGCTCTCTAACAAAATCGTAGGTCTGGATTTGGCTCCCTTCAGTAAAATGGCATTGCAGATTTAAGCATGAAATGCACGGCACGCCATTGTAAAGTAGGAATTTTGATTGGAAACTTTAGGGGCTTACTGGCAAGGTTTACTAGATTACTGGCAAAGTTCACTAGGAAACATTACGTTTACTAGCAGCAGCATAACATGAAAGTTGTAAATAATGGGCAGCGCATTAGCATTGCTTTGCATAGCAGTACATTTTCAGAAGCGTATAATAAAGCAATGTAAACGCATGTGGACTTTTCTTGAAGTTATCATCTGTGGAAACAAATTTTATGTTTTCAACACAGTAGCCAGTTTTATTTTCTCCTAAGTTTTGCAGGTTAAAATTGTACTGTACTTTGTGATTCATCACTGCTTATTAAAACTTCAAAATATAAGAAATCAGAAGTTTTCAGCGAACGACGTTCTTTTTGAAAAATTTACTGTATTATTTTTATCTGTTTTTTTGCAACTATCGAAAGCGAAGAATCTATCGCCAAATCGTCACGCATGATATAGCCCTGTGATACAATTCGCATTGCCGCTAAAAATGAAACCAAGCAGGCAAGACACCAGCGAATATCAAGTGTTTTTTCCTTATAAATTCAACTTTGAAGAAATAATTAAGAGGTCCGATTGACATAAGACGTTCATCACTGCAACATCGTTCTGCGCCCGTGGTTGGCGTAAGTAGCAAGTAAAAATACGTTTTCGAAGTACGACGATTGCTGGACCTATAGTGAAATTGTGGATGCATCGATAAAAGATTTGTGTATGGCCACAGCAAAGGTGTTGTTGTTGGAAATGTGAAACTTTTTCATGAATTTCAAAAGAGCATTCTGAGCGCCTTTTTGAGAAGATCATCAAATACTGTATTAAAAATGCTCGTAGATATACCAAAAAAAACGAAAATAAAAAAACCCTTATAACTAAGCAAGGCCATTTGTGAAGAACCGTGCAGGCAAGCAAAGTAGTGTCATCTCATGGTCAATAACGTCCGGTTAGTGGAAGTCAAAAGACCAAAATCAGTCAGTCAGGAATCGCTGCTTGAAGTGGCACATATACCACAATTACACCGGCGAAGAGCATGTTTTGGATTGATTGATTGATATAATGTATAGGCTATCAGTAATTGCTATACCGATGTGTGGCTACTTTTTACCAAATAGCTTATTTCTCTCACTTCAAGTTGGATGACAAATACATCCACAGGTATGGGCAACAGAACGGGGCGGTCGGGTCCAGCCTCCCAGGTATTTTTCAAGGGGTCCGAGATGCAAATGACCCCCAACTATTTGCATTCTTAGGTTTTCGCTATGCTATACATCATCTTCAAAATTTTTCTGAGCGTGTATTCTTGTCGATAAGTCAAGCTTATTTTCATCTCCACTGTATTGTATGGTGATATTTAACACTCAGCGAGTGTTGTTGCGTTTTTTTTAAATTCACAGGCAATGTAGGTGAACTTTTGCATAACAATCTTTTTACAAATTGTGTACATTCCAAGGTTGAATGATCAGCGATGACTTCACACATGAAATAGCCAAAATGTAGGTCGTAGGTCAAGATCGGACCCCGGATTCCCCACCATAAAATTCGTCCCGCCGCCCCGATCCATAGGCAAGAAAGACTGCTCCAATTTAGTGCAATAAAAGTGTGGTGCTTAAACACTCCTAGACCTATACCACTTTCCCACTCTGTGATCATCCTTTGGTTTTTGCTGTATTGGTCATGAAGATTATTGTGTGCAAAGCATAAATAACAAATTGGATGGCTTGAAAATAACCTGGTCTACGACAAACCTTGTGGCTAGACAAATCTTATAAATATCTCGTATTGATCAGTCAAGAGTCGTGATCAAAGAATGGATACCGAACAAGCGCAAGAGCTACAATGACTTTGACACAGGACATTTGTAATGCAGAATTTCAAGGTAGACACCAAACTACTTTGAAATAGGTCACGTTGTTTATGCAAAAGAAATTAGCTGCGGCATTTTTTTGCTACAAGTAGAGACCGGTTGCAATAAACCGTTACAGCAAAGAAAGATGGCATCCCACACTCTGCAGCTACTTTAAACTCAGCACCCAGAGTATTTATTGCAAAATTTTGCACAATAAAAGTCCGTTAGCACGTAGAGCATATCTGCCATCAAGGTATTCTTTAACATGTGCATTTCCTTTCTTGTGTGATATAATTACCGTAATTCGCTTCAAGAAACAAGGTTTTGAAGCTAAGAAACGTTTAGCAATGATAACTACAAGCAAGCTGATCTTTTTATATTCACAGATGTGTCTGTAGAATTTTCTGTCTCAAGCTGCCCAAACTAAATAAACAAGAAAATTCGGATAAACAGTCTCTTCTTCAGAAAACTGCTTAACAATTGCAACTGCTTTAAATAAGGAAAGCAAGTGGGATCACCATGGCATGTCCACATTCTCCGGATCAAAAGTAAGCAGATTTACATGGTGGCCATCAGCCAACGAGCCTCTTTCAAATCAATTTCCACTTAATCAGGAAAATTGGAACTAACGTGATACAAATATAACTTCCAAGTTTTTAGTTTGCACACTCAAACGAATTGGTGTTTTCTACAAAGTCATTAAGTATAAGGTGCGGTAAATCATTATTTGACCTGTAATGGGTTTTTCGTTTTCTGCCTTTGAAGTCTGTCACTGGGGGCTTCGCTGTAAGTAAAGCAAACCTTTGATCAGTAGTTCACGCTGCGATGACAGACTTAATTTTACTACCAAATTAATTTAAACATAAACTGACAACATTCAGGCTTCGGGATTTTATTTCAAATTGGCTTCAAACAAGTTTTGTGTATTATTACTTTTATTTTGATTTTTGTCTTATCAAAACATTTCTATCTGATTTATTTTAAAACTAAGTCTGAACGATAACTTTATTATATTAGACTGTTTTGATCACAATCACGTTTCGATTAGACTTCGACTGTCATGTGATACTTCTTAATTGTAGGTTCATTCATTCGTTTGTTCGTTCAGCTTCAAATTCACGTTTCCTCTCAGGGAGGTCGCGGTACAGCAGCCATGAAAGACCTTGAAACATATTGTGGTTCTCAGCAGCCTCTAATAGTTCTCTGGTTCCATGTAGCGAAACCGAGCCAGTTCAAAGATGTAATCACGCCAAGTAGTTCTTGGCCGGCCTCTGGATCGTTTCTTTTTCCGCAGGTATATGCCGCAAAACTTGCCTCGACAAGAGCTTTTTTGGGCCTAATAGGTACATCTTTCTATTCGGAAAAGAGGATCAACATTTAGGACTTTACAAATTTTACAACTAGGTTACTTGCTGCGTGGGATCAGGGCATTAACTCTTTATTATAAAACTCTTCTCATGGCCTCTTGAACTTACAATAAAAGTTTTTCGGTCATTACCCAAGATTCATTGTAAATGAGGATCCTAACAAAGACCGACTTGAAAAGTGTTTCAAAGGTTTCATTTTGTGATCACAGACCGCTGAAGCTCACGCATTACTACATTTACTTTTTCGATCCGTGAACTGGTCTATTTGTTCTGTTTTCGATCGCTCGTGAATGTCATTCCTGTTACACCGCTTTATTTTTTAAATTATTTTCGTTTCTATGCTGTTTATGGAAAATGCTAATTTTGTCTGAATTTAACATTTGCAATAGGTTTATTGAATTAGTTTTGCATGTACAAAATGGAACGTGCAACTATTTAGCTTTTTATATTTTATCTTTTCCGGAAATATGCTTTGATTTCAATGTAAACTCACTTTCGACAAGAATTTCGATTTGATCTTTTCTTTATGTTTCATCTACCCACTAATATTTGAGTCATAATCGAAACAGTCAACTTGAAAAGTCACGTTAATTTGCCCTAGAACGCGATCTGCTTTCTAAATTTACAACTTGGATTTATATTCCAATTCAGTATCACGCCAAACGCAAATCTTACTCAAACTGCAAAGCTATTTTTACTTTTAATCTAAACTAAACTGTGGTACACGTTACATTCATTATTTTTTAACTTCGATTCACACAAAACTCATAACTTCGATAGATTCTCAGAAAATTGAAAACGTTTCTCGAATGAACCGAATGATTGTACTGTTGCTACCAAACAAAATCTATCCACTAGTGTTAAACTACCAAGATTGCAGAAAAGTTATATATGTTTTTAGCGTTACAGAGAAATTTTTGTCTCCACTGATGGTCACTCAAAAGAATTAATATTCGAGCAGCAAGGAACCAAGTCTTTACAGCCTAACAACTGAACGGGTGATTCAGTACACAGCAAAGACAAGAATTTTGTTGACAATCTTATAGCTTCTTAAAGATAGAGCAAGCCCTAGACTACACTTAAAAGTTTGAAACAAAACGAACTTGAAAATAAAAGAATGAAAAATAGTAAATCGATTATAAAAAAAAAATAGTAAATCGATTATAAAAAGAAGTTTCAAAACTAAATTTATATAAACTGTATTTAGCAAACCTAACAAACGATCAAAGCGCGACTAAATTTTGTCAATGAAATTTAAGAGTCACTTTGGTTAAACTCAATAAATACCGTGTGACTTTTGGCTCCTTGTGCGTTAATTTGAGATTTTATCCGCATTTTCCTGCACATGTTTTTTAGTTTGATTTGGTACACATTAAAACCACGTACTCATAGTTTTTTCATCCCTAATCTTATCCTAATCACGCTTTCGGCTGCAACGCGTGATAACGGAAACTGTTGATTTCTTTGCCGTCGGTGCTTTGAAGCACTTCATCAAAACGGTTACATGACCTGATAAAAATAAAAAACTTGCCCACAAATTTTGTCTCGCGTAATAGGACGGTTCACTGCTCTCAGCGTTTGGATGGTAGCTACAGATCAAAACAGCGCCTAGACCTTAAATGGTATCCCTGATTACACAGGTCAACAAAAAACACTTTGTTTTAAACGAGGATATGACATAACTTTTTTAGATAACATTTTGGTGCTGATTCCCAATTTGGCATGCATTTTCTTATAGCACATCAAATTTTGGAGTTACAGTGAAAGGCTTTTATGGGTAAATAGAAAGTTGTATGCTAATATATTAGCTTATGTTTCCAAGTGAAAAATGACCTGATAATTCAGTCTGTATAAAGTTTGTTAATTTATTACGAATGATCAAAAAATAAGTTGAACAAATAAATGGAGAACTCCTGTCCTTGATAGTGGAACTCATAAAACTTCTGTAAGTGTTTTGAACAAGACTTTCTTTTAAAAAGCGTGGCTGGATCACCACGAGACAACATCCAGAAGGCGATACCATCATTTATTTCTTTCAGAACCCCTGGTATCTTACTTCCATAGCTTGAATATTATTCACCCTGGTAGTCACTCATGGCATCAAGGTTTTCCAAAAAACGTTGGTGTGAATGAAGAAAATGCATCTTTAGTGAAATATGCAAGCCCATCTCCGTGTAAGCTAAAGCAACTCAGCAGCTCCTGCTTAAAAACAAAGAGCCCTAATATTTCCTATAAAGATCGAGCATATCCACCTGAATGCCTTCCGAGCTTGTAACTCTGTAGTGCATTCTTAACTAAGCATTATTAACTCGATGTTCCGATCTGTCAAAACCTCTACAAATCTATAGGCCTACAAAATTCATTCTTTCAAATTGGCTTTGCTGAATATGAGATCAAGAAACGTGTCACACAAATAGTTAAATTGAAGCTACTGGAATTGCATTTGGCAATTGGTTTCACAAAATTTTTCATCAAGCCCAATTTTATATGCAGAGGTGACATCAGGACTTGCCATGATTTGCTAGTGGAGTATGCTGAACTCCTGAACACTGTTCACTCCAGGAGCATACGAGTTTCTTGTGGACGAATGTTGCTTTTCATAGTGATCTGCAGTAGCACCTAGAGTGGTTGTCCCATAAACATAAAAAACAGCAGTACTTGGTAACTCCTATATGAATATTCCCATGCTTGTGATCTTGAGAACTCCACATTGGTAGTCAGCGTAGCCAAATAAAAAGCATTCAAAACAATCCAAGGGCGTACGCAAGGGGGATCTGGGGTTAAATCCCCCCCATTGAGCTTAATATTTTACAAAAACTTTATTACCTGCGCAAAGGAGATTAATTGTTTTCCCATACTCTTTGCTTGTTAATTTTTCGACTTCATGCAAATACCACAGAATGAATTTGCATGCAAATTTAAAGGAATATTGTAAATGGGCCAAAAAGTAATAATTAGATTTCGGTGGGAATCTACGTTATCGTCTGCATCCAGAAACCATCTCACCACTTTTTGCAGACTTTTCGTCCACTACGAATGTTTAAGATTGTGTTCCGCGATAGTTCATTTTATCCGAAACAATTGCATTTATTTTGTCTGCTAAGGCTGATCTGCGCAAGCGCTGACCCACTTAGCTACATTACCAATTTCTGCAGCATAAAAGAACTGTTACACGAGAAAAACAGCAGTTGTTAACATAGAAGCATTCAGGCATTTGATAATGTCTCAGCAGGGAAAAAGGAAAACTAAATGTCTGCTGGACTTCTGTAAATAACAAAAAATCAAAATTTTTCTTGCGTACTTTATGCGCATTCTCAGTTCTTTTGTAGTTTAGCAAGATTCGATCTTTCAAACCGGGGTGTGCGCCATATACAGTCCATCCGCACTTTTTCTATGCTCGACTGCTCGTATTCGACAAGACATTAGCGAGCCTCCTTTTGCAGTTGTAAATTGTTCTTACCCATTGATGAATTTTACTCCCCTGTTTTAACGCGCAGCTAGATATTTTTGCAGTTATGAACTGCTGTGTCCCAGTGTTGAGTGTATTTTCCTCCGATAGCATAACTTGAAGCGCTAATTTTTTATATTCAGTGTAATGGCACATGAAATAAGGGGAGTAGATGTAGAAAAATATGCATATTATGTCAACAAATTTCGCCAAAACGTTGGTTTGGAAACATGACTATGACGACAAATTTTGACGGCACAAACAGTGCACACCAAATACAAATGACCACCATATGCCACTGAATGAAAAATCCCCATGAAAATTTTCTGCGTACGCCACTGAAACAATCTGATTTTTATCATACGATTCAATCAAATAAACGGAATGTGCTATAGGGATTTATTGTTTTATATTGCCTGTGTGCACAGAGATATCAATATGTCACTCAATAAAACAGATTCTTGCATTTAAATCACTCAGTTAAGGTTGGCAAACTTGCTTTACTTATGCAAATGGTATGTTTGCTACATCAATTATGTGCCACGTCACAATGCAAAACATTACTACCTTCTGTTGTCATAAGCCTGTGGTAGGCTAGGTAACTGGAAACCAAAACATACAGATATCTCAAAAACTAGATGTGCTACAAAAAATAATGACATTTTTTAAATCAGCGTCAAAAATGCTTTTAAGGCACTTATTGCAATCACCGTTTAAATTTTGTTGTTGACCAGTGTTATTAGATGCATGTTCGAGTTCAAATGTGCACCCATTACGCGGAAAGCAAAATTGCGGCTTATTATGAAAGGCTTTCTGTGCATGCTATCAAGAGCTAGAATGATTCGTCCAAACAGATTGTTGAAATATTTAAGAGCTAAAAATGCGATTTTTTTTGGTTCAGCATCTAACTGGCTAGGCTTGGATTTAAATATAACGACAGCGTAAGCAGACAAATGTAAAATACTGAGGTATCGTTTGAAAGAACTAACTCAAATATTTGGTTAACATTGAAAACAGCATAAGCCTACATAGCAGTAACAACTATTCTCTTTAAGTGGTATTCTTGTTTTATTGTTATATCATTCACAACTTTCAGGTTTCAAGAACATGTTGGGGAGGCTCATGCAGGCACAGAGAGCAGGAACGAGAAAGATTCAGGATACTATGATGAATATCTTATGGTATGGAGTGGAAATAATCTGCCAGAGCAGATGCCAATTTATCAGTCAGATAATCAACTATTCGATTATTTGCAGTTACACAGACTTCTGACGGCTCAACATCCGAGAAGTTACTGTGAAACCGGTAAACTCGCTCATGACGAACATTTCTTTATTGTGATTCATCAAAGTGAGTACTGAATTAGAGCCATGTTCATATCCACGTCAAACTACATTAGAAATCGTATAACACTTTTCGAGACATTGGTCTTGTGTACTTCATCAGTATTTTAATTTTTCCTTGCTACGTTTACTGCTAGCTTAGAAACCACGGAATTCCCTACAAGTTGAGGGGCCAACTTAGTTGTTACAGGAGCGCGGGTCAGTCTCCCAACGAAGAGGCCTGACGTTTTGAGGTTGCCAAGCCAAAACAAAGTGAAATAACGATCTCACATGTTTGTCCGTTAATAACTCTCCAGTAGCGTTCCAAGTTTGATTGCTTCTTTTGATCATATATACAATAACTCTTCAATACATTTAATGTGTAGTCAGAACAATGTGAAGTAATGTTGCAATCGGAAAGGCAACAAGCGAAAATAGAGATCACCCGACGAGATCACTTTATTATTGCTTGTTCGCTCCACTTATATGTGGGTGTTATTCTTCACCCACATCCCGTGCGTGGTGAATCGCACATTCAACGCAACGCCAACCGAAAGGTTTCCACTTGCAACAACATCCCGTCCTTACAATGAACCACACCGATGGCATGTTCTTTTTGTGAAGGTTGCAGTCTCAGCACCATTTCGTTGCGATCGGAAAGACGGAGTGGCAAGTGCGCAAAGCTTCACGCTGTGGTAGCAAGCAACAATAGAGATCACCCGCAGGGTTGCCAACCTGCCTTCACTAAAAAAATCCGGACCTAGTCCCCCAAAAAAACAGAAAAAGCCAAACAGCAGTCATAAAACATGCGCATATACAACATGCATAACCAAACACAAAATAGTTATTAAAACTCGTCAGAAACATCGTTGTAATACAATTCCAATCTTCAGAAGCATTTTCTTTCACCGTGCTTACAGTGACGTACATTTTTTTATTATTAAATATATCGAGCATTTTTAGGTCAACAGTAAAATATTTGCGATTTTTGCACCCTGCGTTGTCACAGGCATGGGCGTCGGAAGGGGGCGTGAGGGGGGGAAGACCACCCTGGATTTTGAAATTATTGGCAAAAAAAGGTTGTTTTTTCAATTTCGAGGGATAAAAAACTAATTTCACCACTTTTGGCCCTCCCCTGGAAAAAATCCTTCCGACGCCTATGGTCGCAGGCTCTCGTCAGAAGAGGTTTGTAATAAACATGCAGCTCAAACAACGTGTAGCCAGAGTCAAGCCTTTCCGACTGAAAAAAAAGCTAGAAAAAGCCAGATTTTGTCTGGCTGTTTTTGAAAATCAAAAACGCCAAGTGAGTTAAAAAAAGCCAGAATTTCAAAATCTGGCTTCAGAAAAGCCAAATTGGCAATCCTGATCACCCGACGAGATCACTCTATTATTGCGTGTTCGCGCCACTTATATATGGGTGTTATTCTTTGCGCACATCCTGTTCGTGTTGAATCGCACATTCAACGCAATATCAACTGAGAAGTTGCAACAGCAAAATGGTTTGGTGTAGAACAGCGGTGTACAACAGCGCAAAGCGTTCACCAGAACGACCAGAAACTGCGACCATATGCCGTGATGTATATTAGCATGCTATCATGTCAACTGTTAGACTGTTCACAAACAAGTACCTTGCATCGAATCACGAAAAGAAATTGCCTGCATTCACGCATTAAGAATGCACGAAACGTTAAAACCTATATACACACGGCATGCGTCCTGTGCGTTTTTGGAGCGCATGAGTCTGGTTTCGTGACGTCACGTCCTGTTCTGATGCGTCTGGTAAGGACTAAAACTCGTTTCCATACTGGCGCATCAGACGCACTGCTCATCAAGGTTCGTGAAAGAGCGGTGATGTGGTGTACTCGTAGAAACACTGTTTTGCATTAAGGTAAAGAACAGAATCTTGGTTTAAGTTTTTTAGCAAGCAAGTCGTGGTTTGTGGGACATGTTCTGTTATTTACTGTGTGCTAAATTAATGTACCATTTGCAGTATTTGAAACTGTAATTGAAAGTAAGATCTGTTACTTTCAATGAACAGTTAATAATTCTTGTTCAGGCAAAACACCTTTTACACAATTAACCACTTATGGAGTATAAGAATGATAACATAAAGGATAACATTTCGTAAATATCACGAAATATGCAAACTGATGGTAGGATGTTTTGCTGTCATACAAAAGCAAATTCAATGATGTTGCTGTTTTTTCCACTGCTGATGTTTTTTGTTATGGATTGTGTTTAACATTAATTGCATATATTATCCATACTACTTTTATTATTTAATACTTGTCGCAGGCCCTTAACCAGGGGGGATTCGGGGGCAGTACCCGCTTGATCTTTTGTGACCCCACATTTTGTTGTGTCCAGAAAATTGTTTTAATTAAAAAATGTAATGAAAACAAAAATCTTTCCCTCCTAAAATGTTTTTCCCCCCAAACCTTAAAATCTGTCTACGAGCTTTCTTGGCCCCTATGGTTTGAAGCAGGGGTGAACAACCCTTTCGCTATTGCCGGCCGCATTGAGTTTATTTTTATGAATTATGACCGCCAGTGTGTTCAAGATAGTTTTAGTTCTTTTGCACTGCTTCTGTTCTGCTTTCACACATTGAGCCTAGCCTGCTTCCACACGTCTGTTTGGCCGTCTTTCTACTAAGTACTTTCATACAGTAAATAAAGAGCACGGCCGCCATAACTTACGAGTATATTTTAAAATACGTGTGCATGGCTGCACAAATTTTTAGCGAAGGCCGCATGTTGTGCACCCCTGGTTTAAACAAATGCCTTTATGACAGTAGAGGTAAGCCTACACAAACCTCATTCAATGCATTGTACCAATATATTCGACAAAGCATGCTGCCGGGTTCCTCATGAAAAGCTTTGGGAAGTGTTGCCAGAGTACGGTGTTGACGGCCGCCTGTCACTGACCATCAAGCCTCTGTATTCCTGCTAAGAAATTTGTGTTCGTGTCAGCGGAGTTAAATCACAACCGTTCACCTTGGATGTTGGACTCCGACAGGGTGTGTGCTATCGCCACTCCTCTTCATAGTCTATGTGAATTGGATAGACACACATCCACGTCGACGAGGGTGTCGTTTTTCTACTGCGTGCGACCCAGCCGGAATGAAAATCAGCACTGACAAGACTAAGGTATTATTTCTCTCCAGAAACCCAAGGCAGTGTATGCTGCGAGTGAGCAGCAGTCCACTGCAGCAAATGGAGAAGTTGAAATACCTCGGAGTGGTATTCACTAATGACGGAAAGCGGAACAAGGAGATTGATACACGAATTGGTAAAGCAAACGCAGTTCTGCGTGAGCTTTATCGCTGTGTGGTGACAAAATGGGAGCTTTCAAACACCGCGAGGTTTTCAATTTTTAAACCGGTGTTTGTTCCGATCCTCACCAACGGTCATGAATCTTGGGTAATGACTAAAAGAATATTAACCGAAGTGCAAGCGGCAGAGACGGGGTTTTCGCGAAGAGTTCACGGCCTGACACTTTGCGACAAAGTGCGCAAATGTGAAATTCGTAAAGCCCTGAATGTCGAGCCACTTCCCCGAATCAATACATCCCAGGTACGTTGGTTTGGCCATACGTCCAGAATGTCCCGGGAAAGATTATGATGAGGCAAGTCTTTCAGGCTACACCCCGGAAGAGCGGTCCAGAGGTCGTTCAAGGTCCAGGTGGAGTGACTACATCTCCGACCTTGCTTGGTACTGGGTTGGAGGATCCAGCAGAAATATCTGAAAATTTGCTGTTGACCAGTATTTCGAGTCCTCCTAGGGATGCTGCCCCTGTGACCCTCCCCGAAGGAAAAGCGGGCATGAAAATGAACGAATGACTGAACGCTTTTGACTGTACTTTGCGCTTTAAAATGTTGTAGAAATTTGAATTTATGTGCTTCAAATGTTGGAAATCTTTTCCATCAAATACTAGGTGAAATGTGAAAGTAATCGGCCTTTCTTTCTTGGTCAAGTAAAACAATTTGTTATGTTTTTGTAATGGTATTAGTTTTATTTTAAGTTTGTTGTATTTTGTGATTGAACAAGAAGACATAAGTGTTTCATGCAAATTTTTTTTTAAAAACAGCTTTCGAACTTTGGTTCAAGCAAATTTTGTACGAAATTGATTCTGTTCGTGAGATTTTCGATACACCACATTTGGAAGAGAACAAACTGTTGACAGTCATTTCAAGGCTGAATCGAGTTGTTGAAATTTTGAAGGTAATGAAATACAAAAGTTTTTTTCAATTCCTACCAGCTAACTTTCATGTAGTCCACATAAACCAGAGTTACTTTATTCGTAAGATCATTTGCCAAATCTTTGGTGTTCTCTCATCAATCCTTCCACCAAATGTGTATGCGGTATTGTTTCGCAGTCTTTAGCAAGTAATTTTAATCTTTAGATCCATATCTGCAAATCGTACGCTTATGAATGATTTGTTCCGAACGTGATCAACAGAAAATATTATTTCACTCGAAAAGCACTTTCTTGCCATAAAATGGACGAAACAAGTTGCATCAGATCACATACAACAAACCGTACTTAATAGCTTATAGATTTATGGGTGAAGCTAACATGGTGTGTTTGCGATATCCGATTTACCCAAAACTTTACATTTGATCAAGTTGATAAGACGGCATTGAAACAAAAAGTAGAAACAAGAACAAAATTTCGGAAAACTAGAAATGTTAGGAGGAAGAACTTCCAACGCCATGATATTGAATAATCTCGCTTTCGCGTAAGAAAAAAAAACAATCATGAATAAGCCGGAAAACTTTTCAATACGTGTGAGGTTTAGACACCAAATCTCAGTATGTACATCGGTGAGTGTTTCTTGACTGCTTCCTATAAACATTTTATACACTAAACATTTTTGTACAGTATATCGTTTTTTGAGCAAAATCGGTGTTGCTCGTTGCTTTCCTGTTGAACACCTAAGTTTATAAAGCTCTAGCAGATGCGAGTTGTGAGAACTGATGTTTCGAACAATCGTTGTGTAATGTCTATGCAGATGAATCCTTTCTCAGATAAATTATGCTTCTTTTGCAGTTACTGATGAATCAGTTCTCTCTTTTGAATACCATGACACCGCAAGACTTTTTGGAATTCAGGTATAAAGATGGCCACAATTTTCTATAAAATTATGAAAATGGTTGTTACTGGATCGTATTCAGATGGAGGTATTCTTTTCATAAACCGAATTTCAGTGTTATTCCAGATTAGTTTTTTTCTGCAACTTTTTTAGCTCAATTGCTAAGAATGATTTCATGATATTTTGCAAAACACATAGGGATCTCTTGCAAGCCACATCAGGAAAGTGTCCAAAAAACTTCAGAATGTTTCTGAATTTAATGAGAAGCTTAGGCTTCACAACTATAATTCAAAGTCTTTCGGAGTTTTATAAGAGAAACAAGAAGGACCATGCTGTTTGATCATCTGGCTGCTGTAGCAATGGTAGATCTTAATTTAAAAAATGCTACTGTCTTGTCTAAAAACTTTCCAAGAAGTCGATGTTTTTCATTACATCAGACTTTTCACAGTACTGCCTTGCAATTCGCAAATTATAAGAAACATCAAAAATTTTTTATGTGATAAGGAACATGGTCTTTGCTGAGTGAATAGACACAAAAATTGACAAACGGTATTTCAGTCTCAGCGTTTCTGAGGAAATATCGGTCTAGAAGTTAGAATCAAGTCTCGGTGTCGATTACATCTCTGGTGATCAACAAGACACCGACACGAGTTGGGTAATGAATTGTATCTTCAAATACCCAGCACTCGGCATCTCTTTTTGATCATTTTTTGCTTGAAGATTGAAGATTACAAACAATTGACTGATCGTCAGGCTAATTTTGCGTAGACGCTAGTTTTCCACCAAATCTGAGAAGTGGTCCTTAAAAGGGAGAGGCGACAGATCAAAGTTTGTTTCCGGGTGTGGCACAAACCTTTGTGATGCAAATGCCTGACGTAAACTTGCCCCAACCCAAACAACATAGAACCTCCTATACCTGCAAAGGATACGCATAGGATTATTACGTCGGAAGTTCATACATGTTGGGAACCACTTAAACAAACGGAGCAGTCATGCTTAAGAATCCACATTTTTGCCAGCAGCGTGTGTTGAATGACGTAATTTGTTTGCTCAGGCAGATTTTTTCGTCTATGGCTGGAGAAGCAGCTGAGCTCAAAGCGCACACTCAAAACGCACATTTCGCTTCCGCGAAATGCCTATTGTTTTTAGACCCATTCACCAGATGGCCATATTCAGTGCTAGTTCCGAAAATAAAATGGATGAACGCTCCATGAAAAAACACATGCCATGACAGAGCAAAATAATTCAGAGTTCTTTTGGGAGAAATAAAAACAAAATACCAACAAAAGCCTCGATATTTTGGTGCCACGTCGAAAAAGTAAGTGAACATTTCCTTCAGACTACGTCACTGGTTAGCCTTGTTACCCCGTGTTTAAGAAAATTATGACTTCATGTAATGAAAAGAAAAGGCCATCAATCACCATATGTTCTTGAATGACCTGTTTCATGTACGGTAATATCGTAAAAAAGGAGCTTTATTTTAGGCGCGAAAGCAACACTGTGAATGGCATGTCTCCCTTCTGCTGTGAAGCATTCACCTTAATTCAATAATGCTCATATCCAGATGAAAATGAAAGCTTTTTATATTTTGCAACTAACTTTAACAAACCTTCGTTTGGCAGATCTATTCTTCGTAACGGTTCAGGATTTCAGAGCATGCAGTTCCGCTTGGTGGAAATTAGACTCGGTGTTCGTGAGGTAATATGATTTAAACGTAGCCTATGTAAGAAAACAATCTGTATTGTTTTTCCAACAGCTATTGATTTAATAGTTAGAGAAGGCATCATTTGCAAATAACACGCTGTTGTATATGACTTCATGTGAGATAAAAGTTTTGAACAACTTTCTGGATGTAAATCAATCGTGATCTCTGCGTGGCGACCAAGGCAAGTAAAGTTAGACGAAAATCTACAAACTTAATGTCAATTAAAAGCTCCAGGTTTGTTGCAGGTTGTCGAGGAATCAGGCGACTGGGCTCAGCTTTCATGACCTTGCGATGACCCAGACTTGCACATATCTGTTTTCAAGTGACTAGTCTCCACATAGGGGAGGAAGTCGAATTAATCAATAATTACTTTAATAGGAAATCGATTTCACGTAACACTACTCATCCTCAGTGTCGAAATCTGCAATGGATGCTTACAGGTAAAATGTTTAAGGCAGTATGGGTCGCCTCTCTCCACCCAAACAATTTGTGAGCGGTGTATTTTCTGGTTTTCGCTTGCCGCAGCTTGTGTTTTGATTTATTCATTTTGTGCAGAACCTTGTGTTTTGATTCACCACTAGCCGCAGCTTGTGTTTTGATTTATATTCGTTCTCTTCTCCGTTGGTCCTTAAAAATTTCACCCGGAAGCACTGCCTGCAGATTTCGATACTGAGGATGGATAAAGTTGCGCGAACTCGATTTCCTGTGTAAAAATTTTGTTGATTTCTCGACATCGTCGCCTTTGTGGAGACTAGTTGCTTGAAAGCATTATGTCATGGTTCAATACTTGGGAAACGGGAAAGTATTGGTTGTGACTTTTGAAATCCCAGTAAAAGATCATACACCTTGAAAACAGGGTAATTAACTGAAATGATTCCCAAAACGTATTTTGTTGAACTAAATAGTAACTCTCAGCAAAAATTTTTAATTTTGTTTTTATCAAATCCAAAGGCATTCACAATGAATTCGATCACAACTTTAATATTCGTAGTAAGCCTAATCCAAATGAGTAAATAGATAACGTCTTCTTCAAGAAAGACCCACTTAATCGTTCAGGCAATTCCAGAAGACGAAAAGAGTTAATCAATTTTTCAGTCCATATAAAGGAGTGGAGTTTGGAAATGACCTGAAAAATACATGTACTCTATGCAAAGTGTTGTGAATTGCGGAAGAACAATTTTTAAAATGCACATTGTTAGGACTGAATCGATAGAATGGGTACATAAACGTAACATCTTCGAAAGTAGGGATGAATTATTTTCGCTGTGGCACAGAAACGATCCTTACAGCGTTTAAAAGAATTTTTGCTGTTGAGTTCCCGATTTCAGAGCATCACTCAACAGTAAACTACAAAATCATTGAGCACAGGAGGGCATGACAAAAAAGTGATTTAATATATTACCGAACAACTCTACTGTTGGTAAATGTCCTGTTGTAATATAGCAATTCGATTCCAACTGTACATTAACAGAGTATTAAGCAGACATGGGAATCCGTTTAACGGAAGTACTCCAGTCATTGCCCTGCCCTTTTCGCTTATTTTCAAAATACGTCGAAATAGTAAAATGAGAGGGTCAGGCCAGGCATTATACGGTTTTCAGTGGGATCAGGTGATCAGGCAGATCAGGTAGCGAGGGGTTTTCCCCAACCCCTCTTCCCCGACCTATATTTTTCATATTTTTGAAATTTTTAATATTTTCCATATTCTTGAAATTTTTCATATTTTTGCGTTGTGGTAATATTTTCATTATTAATTTCATATTTTAAAGATAGCTTGCAACTTTTCTTTGGTCACCACACCGCTCCAACTGTGGTGAAAAGGAATGTCACGTTTTAATCCGATAAGCAAATTCACCACCTGTCCTTGCGTTTGGTAATAATTTTTTTTCTTATTTTCACGTTAATATCTTCATTTTCATTATCAATTTCATATTTTTGATAACTTGTTTCTTTGAGGTTTTGTCTAGGCCGACCACTTCATACTCTAACCCAGTGGTTCCCAAACTTTTTTACATGGCGGCACAGTTTCAAGGCTGAAAAAATTTCGCGGCACCCCTGTTGTAAAAATCACTGTATTTCCCAATATTAATAATGCATTTTACACAACATACCTGCTACCAAGTTCATTTTGAATAATATTTGCAAATGGTAATGTGCATCCAGAATTTTTGCATTTCTTATATACGAAAAATATTAAGTGATATTGAAAATAGAGAAGTGATCATAAAGAACGTAGCCTAAGCCGAGAAAACGTTTCGAAAAAGCGAGAAAGGACTTTTTCTGATTTCCGAAAATGGCCAAAAAATCTCGGAAAATCAAAAACTATTGTTTTCAAAATTTTCAAATGTACCTTTTTTTAAATTCATCAGATCGATGGCTGTCTTCCGAATCCGAGTATGCTTTCACTAACTTCCTAGCGCACGCAATCCGTTCACGAGTTGTGGCCGGTAATAACTTTAAAAGCCAAGATCGTGGCTTCTGCGAGCCTTATGCGCCATGAAACGAATGAGGGCGCCCTTCTGTTTCTTTTGTGGTGCTCTTCCATTGTGCTCTTTTATAATAAGAAAGCCTTAGAATTCAGTCGTGGCAACTGCCCTTTTTCCGGACATTTGTCCCTTTTCCCGCACGAAGTTTGCGAAATCCACGTTTTATCACATCCCATAGCTTTAAACTTTTCTTTCTTTGAGACAGCATATTTCCTTGATTTTTGCATTTCTGCGTCCTACTAAACTGGAAAGAATGTTACAAGAGTGAAAAAAATATTTTCAAATAATTGGGCATTTTTTACTGCAAGACAACATGAGAAATAAACGTACAACATTTTTTCAAGCCAGACGGTTTACGAAACAAAAAAAATGTGCTATAGTTTCTGCATTCTCCTTCAGATCCTGTGAAATTTATTTTGTGTTTTTAAAATCAAAACACTCGGACTTATAACGATTTGAATATACTTCTGAATAAAAAAGAATTTTAAGTTTGACCCAAGAAAACAGTACCAGTCTGGTAAATGCACAAAAATTGTTTTATTGTTGATGTCTTCTTTCAACAGGATCTTCGAATATCCTACAATAAAGAGAATTACTTGCTCGCTTTACGTGACAATCAACAAGAGATTCTGACCAAGGCGATGGCAGAAAAGTCTTTACTGAATGGAGTTAATGACTGGCTTGAAAGAACACCAGGCCTGGAAACAGCTCCAGAAGGTTTTAATTTTTTCAAGAGGTATCAAGCAAGCGCAGAGGAAATGCTCACGGAAAGTGAAAGAAATTTACAGGTTTTGTTTATTGCGCTCGTGCTTGCGAATAACTTGATAGCAATACATTCATAGGGACGGAATCATTTTCAAAACTTTCCTCCACATTCAGACACAAAACCAACTAAAATAATTTAGAAACTTCTCTAGAAGGAGCATGCATTTAGCCTGGAGCCGTCGTTCCCAACCGGTAGCCATTTGCCTTACAAAAGGAGAAATTTTGAATTCCTAGTATAGGAATTTGCCCAAGGGCGGAATCGGGGAGGAACAATGTGGATTCTAATTTTGATTTTCCCGAAGTTCTGATATTTCTAAAAATTTTTCAGTGCCGGATTAACAATAGTAGCAAATGTAGCAATTGCTACGACCCCCGCGCTTTTGCGGAATGGGACAGTTCGGCGCCGCCGTTTCGCCGATGGACGTTTCTGCGATGAAATGTGAAATGTATTTTCCTTTGGAATCACCAAAGTGCAAAAGTTCGCTCTGTCGTCGTCTGGGAAGCGTGTAAGCGCAAGAGTCAGTCTAGCACTTGTCCCAGATCTTTCCAATTATGCTGTATTTATTGCGATTCATGATGCATACCATGGATTTTCAAGCTTGTCTATGGGAATGTCATTCCTATGGAAATCCCATGGGAAACGTCCCATGAGATGGGACAGGCATAAATTGCTATGGGATGGGAATGGGACAGATAAATATGTCCCATGGACAACCCTGTGGATTTGGGAGTGCCATTACTGCATATTCGTACACCGATAGGCAACTGATGGCAAGAAAGTACGATATATTCTCAGATTAACTGTGAAATGCAATCAAAATGATGCCTATGTGAAAGATCAAGCAATACATGCTGTCCAGACTTAACTTTTGTGTAAACTCACAAAAGCCTCATGCCAGCAAAAATAAACGTCACAAGCCATGTTTCTTTACACACGTGGTCACAGTCGCACTAAGTTCTTCCTAAATCCTGACGGACGGGAAGCTACACTGGCCACTGGCCATCAAGATGACAACAAAAATGCTTATGAAGCAAGCATCCTTGTACTAAGCTTTTCGTCTGACACTCTTCAGAAGAGCGAATTAAACAAACTTAGAAGCTTAGAAGAGCGAATTAAACAACACATCCCAAAATCGATTACCAATCCTCCTACCCCAC
>JGI24159J19872_10003357_pt1 | contig 19884 bp, 19 predicted proteins | sample Ectturendosymbi4_FD_19872 | JGI IMG/M metagenome (IMG submission 19872) | reverse complement strand
AAACAAACAAACTTTTTGTTTTCACCCCGTGCGCAGGACGCTACCGCGACTCTCGTAAACAACGTGTCCTGACAGGTTGCTTTCCTCGCGCAGGCCAGGCCGGCATCGCCAGCCCCCCCATGTCGCCGATCCGTGCCGCTCGAAGCGTTCCCGACTTGTATCAGGCGAGCGAATCGTTCGAACGAGGATTCGGAGGTTGGTGTTGCCATGGTTACCGGGGTTTCGGTCAAATAAACACGACAGCGCAATTCGGTTTTGTTCGCGTAACTTGCCAACAACGTCAGAGTTCTTCTTAGCAGGCTGTCCCCCCATGTCGGTTGCTTTGGGGGGAGCAGCGATTGGAACCACGCTATACCTCACCTATCTCGTAGCCTTTATGGTTATTTGTGACGCAAGAATTGCACTTCTGCAAGTGCGTGTGACGCAACAATTGCTCTTTTGATGTGCTGCAGTAATCGATTGTTATTGTTGTTGTCGCATCTGTCTGCAATTAAAGTGCCTCTTAGACGCTTTAACTTACATACAGTAGCTATCGAAGTGTATTTTGTCGCTTTTATTTTGCGCTGGAAGCGTCAAAATCCGTAAGGTTTGGCGCAGCAAGGCCGATACTTTACCTTTGACCTCTGCGCAAACAATCACTTCGCGCAGAACATCGCAGGACAGACGCGGATCGCAACCGGTCGTCGAGCGCCGACACCAGTGACGTCAGCACGCAGACCGCGCCCGCCGCCGATAGCGGCTTCGCGTCGTCGTCAGCTTCGGAGCAAAAGTAAGTTGACAGTGGTGTGCGAACAAACAGCAACTGACGCTGTTCGAAAGGTTCGTTAACTTTTTGAAGTAATGTTGTTGCTCGATTTTCACCCCAGTCTTTTTCGCCTTGTGTGCTGTACTACACACACAGGTCCGCAAAAACCGATATTTTCTGAGGGGGTATCAACATGATTGCAACAAAGTAACTTGATCTTGTACCTAATAACTAAAACGTATTTTGAAAACTTTTGGGGGTAGGGGGGAAATTGCCCAGCCCCCCTGGTTGCGGCCCTGACTGCACAGGTTCATAGACCAATAGCGTCTCTCAGTAAAATCCGCTCTGTAGTTTGAAAACTAACAACCACTTGGTCAGCGCAGTTAATATCGCCAAACATCTTCCACGCCCATTGTCCGGGCATCCTGCTCTAACTCGCAGTTCGCAGTTGCGTAACTTTCCATTGATCGGCGTGTCGCACGCGTGACGTCACGCGCGTTGACCGCTCCCATGGGGTGTGATTGGAAGGCTGCAGCAGCAGCAGCAGCAGCAGCTGTCAGTGCATGCCAGGACGTGCGACACGACGCAGGCGAACTTGGCGAGTCTGGAGTTTTCGACGGAGTTATTGTTCGTGTGCGAACAAGGGATTGCAGATACGTCAGGTGGTCAGTCGTGGCAAGACCCCCCCATATGCCCCAGATCGGGTTTCGTTGTTCGGGTTGTTGTGAGCGCAGCATGCGTTAGTTCTGATGATAGCCAGCGCAAGGTTTACAGTCAGTGTCAGTGCTTTAAAGTATCGCTCAGCCTGCTGCGCGGTTTTGCCATAGCAACCAAGTTATAAACCGCATGCGACTTTCAAAACAAGCTAGTCACGCATCAGTTGCTCCCTGATTGACAGCTTGCCAGTTCTGATAATCTAAACGCGATGATATGAATCTAACAAACATTTAAGGTGCGAATAAACGTCTGTTTTAGTTTTCGACCTTTAACCTTTGTTCACTACCAGTCTCACGTCAGCTATACAACGAAATATTGTCATGTTCTAATCCAGGTGTTCTTGAGTTTGCTATGTTGTATCGGATTTTATTTTAGATACGCATCGCTGGTTCAAACCCAAGCGAAGGACTTGTCGAATCTGAGACGTCAGATCAAGAAGTCTCAGGAAGTTGCCAAGCAGGTGGAAGCTGAAATGGGTGAGATTGGATGCTATTACTTGCTTAGTTGGTTAAACTCACCTGTTCCACCGTGTCACCTAAGCACAACATGAGTTTAGAAATGAATGTTGTTGATTTTTTGTGAGTTCATTTTGCGACTGTGCTGTTTTGCAAATCTTACCTGCTCTGATGAAAGTACAGCCTTAATGCGAAGACTCAGGTCTCGGAAAGTTCTGATTTGTGTCGAAGTTAGTTTCATTTTTAGCAAGGAACAAAGCTTTGGCCGAAGCTGGTGGTTTAGCGCTGTCGTTTCGTTAATTCAGCAACAACTTTGCCAACAATCGAAAGTAGTTCAGCAAACAAATACTTTAATTTCTGTACATGTACATGTGTTATGCTAACACTTTCAGTGCACTTACCAAACGTTTATTTAAAGCTTTCGAAATTGTTTCGTCTGTCTGCTTTTTAAACAACCTCACTAACATTTTGATAACCTCCTCCACACCTGCAGACGTCATCAATCGTTACGTGGAGGCCTTGCTTCAATCTCAGAACGACGCCGACCCACTTCTGGTGAGCGGCGTAAACGAAGAAATCGAACAAAGCAAGAAGCTGATCAGCAAACTCAGGCGACGACTTGCTGGTAAAGGGTGACACGCCGTGTGCGGCGAATGAAATTTAAAAATTGGTGACACGCCGTGTTCTCCCTTTTTCTGACATGCATCGAATTCCAGATCACGGCGGCGACAGGTCGACCTCAGATTCCGACAATGATGGAGGCGTTGCTATGGACGACGCGCTCAATCGCCTGCATGGCAAGCAGATAAAAAGGTATGCCGCGCCGACACGTCACTACTGTGAAACAGAAATGCGTGCAACTGTGCAGATGTGTGTTGTTTCTATCAAACGTGGCCGGAGTCACATTTTCATCCTCCGACTCCGTTGCTGTTATAAAGTTTTCGAATCCGGATCCGACTCCTGTTCAAACTCCAAAAACCATCTCTGCAACAAAAATCACATCTTGCCCAAACCTTTTTTCCATTTTGTTTAGACCACGCAGACTCCTGTTACTGCCAAAAATTTAAAAAATGACTCCGGATCCGATTTTTCGAAAAATTTTTGACTTCGGATACGGGTCCGGCAAAAAAACGCAGAATCCTGCCGGATTCGACTCGACTCCGCCACTGCAGATACGTGGCCACCTCTGTTTTCTATACCGTATACGCTCCGTTGGTTGGCGCTATCGGCACTTAGGAGTCACTGCGGCCCCAGGGGTCACCTCAGACAGGAGGGCAATCTTTTCAGCCGCGCAGGTGAAAGACGCAGTNGATGCTTAAACGTGTCTTTTTTTCGTCGCACTCTTCTTTGCGCCATTGGTTGTGCGTGGCACCGACCGGAAACGGTCACGCATCATTTCGTTTCTGACCGTGATGACGTACTCGGTGACGTCACGCCGCACTTCACGCTTCGCTGCAGGCTGACTGACGAACTGAATGAGCGCACGCGTCGAATCAGCGAACTCGAAAAACGACTCCAGGCCCTGACCAGGGCCATGGAGACCCCTGACAGCATGGTGGCCAGCAGGCCTCATTCTGCTGGAACCTACATCGCCGGCCCCAAGGGCGAACGCGCCATGGCCACCGTTCTGTCCCCTGCCTTCCACCCTAGCTCCAGCGACTTCAAGGTATGCAAGCTGATTTAGATGATAAAAAAATATTTGGCCTTAAAATATTTTTGCTTCATTCCGCTTCTTTATACAAAGAGCAGATTTACGTTGGGCTCTGGAAAATTTACGAAACGGTGATTGTTTTTTAAACTTTTTTTGCATTATTTTGATATTTTTGAAAATCATTACGCAGACGCCAACACATAACTTTTGCGATCTAACACTTAATCTGAATATTCTCGTAAAGCGCTGCGAAGTTACCGCCTTCTCAGCACGTCATCGTTTCTGTCAGGGGGGGCGCTGAGCTTTCTGTGGGGTCAGGGGGTCCCGAGCTTTTCTCACTCCTGTTGTTGCAGAGGACCTGGTCTGGAGGCTCCGACTGCCAATCTCCAGGGGGGTACAAGCCCCCTCTCTCCCCCACTTCCACCCACTCATCGCTGCATTCAGACAATGAGGAGGAACTGCCTCGCGTCGACGAATCGTCGCGAGCACCGAGCGGATTCGTAAGTCGCGTTTGTTACGTAATAGAGATGTTTTGGTCATTTCGCAGAGGCCTTTCATTGTTACTGGAGTCACGTTTGAAGAAGAAATGGTAAAAACTATTGTCACATTAGTTTGTCCCAATTTATACAGGTTCTGTGCACCTATGTCTCGGATTGGCCTCAGCCAGCCAGTTGTTTGGGGCAGAAACCGGTGTTTTCCCGCAGGCCAAGCTTTGAACGAACTCTCTCTTGGAGTAGTTACACCCAGTGGTTCTTTACCTTTTCTCTATCACGTCCCCCTTTAGTAATTTCTTATTTTTCAAGTGCCTCCGAACTTTCAATAAGTTGTAAAAGCAAATGTAGTTCTTGGTAAATTTATTGATGACGCCTAGGGAGACACTTGAGCGCGAAAGGTCTCGCGCCCCACTGAAAACACATTGTCGACCTCCAGGGGAGGCGTTCCCTCCGGTTAAGAACCACTGAGTTAAAACGTTGTAAAGTGGTTATGGCTTCCTGTGTTTGGAAAAATTCGCTGATCTTTGTGAATTCGCTGTAGGAGAATTTTCGGGCGACAAACCAGAGTGCGTTAAATGCAACAGGCCAACATTTGCGCCCATTTTTGGCCTCGCAAATCTCGGTACAACGCTTTTGGCTGTGCAGTTCATTTTAACTCCGCATTGCTTTGACAAACTCCACGGCAAGCTTCGCTAAGTTGAACCATATCACCNTCTAGCGTTTGTCATAGGGTGATCATAACGGCCACTACACGTCGCTGCCGAACACGAGCAACCAACGTCACTCGTGGCCTGCTCAGCGAAACACGATCAAACGAAAACCGATGTATCAGAAGACAATTGCCGTCACTGAGTATCTTCCTCCCAGCGCGAGAAGCAAGCGAGGTCGGTGGCTTTGTTTCGTCACAGTGTGCCAGCGTGGTGTGTGTCTTTAAGCGCTTTTGGAAAGGAAAGCGTTTTCCGAAGTTCATGTTCGTTTTTGATAGCCACAGCCAGTGCTTTTCAAGGCGCTTGAATAGACCGAAACGGTCTCTCAAATTTTTCCAACGGTCTCACAAAATCTCAGGGCTGTGGAGTCGGAACTCAAATTTCCGACTCCAGGCATCTAATTTTTTTGACTCCGGCTCCAGAACGATTCGATCCATTAAAACTCAAAACCTTGGTATAACTTGTATAACTCGCTTGCCCAACAAATTATGTCCGTTGAACGGGAACCNGAATTTCAGACCCCGGCTCTACCATCAAATTTTTTGGCTCCAATCATCCAAAATTGCTCGGGCACCGGCTCCACAGCCCTGCTCAATATACAGTAGCAACTCACTCTATGACCACCATCAAAATACACTAAAGTCTCGCTTTATGACGATTATGACGATATTCAAACGAACTAGTTGCGGTCTCCAGTCAGACCTTCAAAAACCCTGACCACAGCAGCATGATGTCGCGCCACCTTTTCCAGAACAAAGATTGTCCGACTTCAGCGGCGATGAACGGCCGCGTGGTGGCGCTCGACGTCGCCTGCTTACGGACGCCGGCGAAGCGCAATGTTCGGCTTCGTTCGGGGGTGCGTGGGTGTCGCCCCCTTCGGCGAAAAACGACTCTTCCACCTCTCCCCTCGGACCCAAGCGTAAAACAAGGTATGTTGGTTTTCCACTGATGGATCGCACGCAGGTTTCATCGTTCCTGTGTAGTAATGTAAGTAGATTTGTGTGTTCGCTTATCACGGCCAGGCCAACGTGTGCGTTTCACCTTCCTCCTAAACCTGGGGTGGGCAATTAGTGGCCCGCGGACCACATGCGGCCCGCCACAGTGTTTAGAGTGGCCCGCGGAAGCATTCTGGAAAAATTTCAAATCTGAAATTTTATGAGGCTAACTTGAACCGAGACTTGCTTCTATTTCCATTAAAAGCTACAGCCTTCCGCGAAATACTTTCCCTTCAAAGCGGCCCCAGAACCAAATTAGTTGCCCCCTCCCGCTACTTGTCCCAAACCATTGCCATTTTATTTTTATATAAACGCTGTCGCCCACATCCAACAGCAATCGAAATAATACGGAATATTTCTCATTCTGCAAAACGTCGACCTTTTTGATCGCTTGCCTGCAACGTGATGGATCTGTATTGTCCGGAATAGATGTTGAAAAATACAACAGATCAGGCCCGTAGCCACGGGGCGACATTTGGAGGCAGTGCCCCCCAAACTTTTGTTGTGGCCAGAAAAATTTGTTTTAAACATATAATAAAAACAAACATCTTGCCTTCCTGACAATGTATTTCCCCACAAACCGTACAACCTAGCTACGGGCCTGCAGCAGAGCACTTTGCAGATCCCATTACGACCCAGTCCTGTTTGAAACTTGATAATGGTTGGACTTCCGGCATTTTTCGCTCTTGCATAAAGACCAGACATGGGGTTATCATCAGTCGTAATCGATTACATTGCCAATTTAATCGTAATCGACCATTACTTTCGCGATTAAATTTCGAAATCTTCAACCTGCATCACTGTGCGCCCAACCACGCTTTTTGGTGGCTGAATTTCTTCCTTTGTCATCGTTCGTTATTGTTATGTTTCAGGGAAGGCTATTAGCCCGTCTGTGTGTGTTAAATCCAGATAATCCAGCGGCAAACACATGCGTTTGTAGCGAATTCTCACTTTTTTCAACTACTCTTCCTGCTGGCCACCAGAAATAACGTAGTGAGTTTGGTAGTGAGACGTAGCAACAAAAATAGGAGCTTTTCTTAAAAACGGGTTCACACTTCGTCACCAGAATAGCGGGACGTTACGAGGAGAGGTGTTGGTTTTATTTGTATGTATTTAGAGTGAAATTATGAATGTAAGTGCTGGAGTAGGCTATGTATATAATTAGTACAGTAATTTATGTTAAGTAAATTAACTTTTTTCAGAGGAATAAGGTACTTTAGTTTAATCCAAGTCGAAAGTACCTTTCAACAACACTGATAACTAACATGTCAACCGTGATCCACCAGGCACTGGTAAAAACTCAGCGAAACTAGTGAGGTTTTGTTGACCATTGACTTTTGGTCCAAGTGACAGATGAACAGCTATATTGGCGTCACTGTCCATTTCATTTCCAATTAAAAGCTGCACAATGCTATGCTGGCTTGTCTTGCAGACGATCGTAACCCGCAGTTAGAAGAAATAGTCAGCAATTTTGAAATTACTAACAAACGAATTTTCAGCGTTGCTGGACGAATGTTCAAGCGTGGTTGATGTCGTTTGATTGATAAGATATTTGAAGCGTTGATGTTTAACAGCTGTAAGAAGGATTTTAAAATTGATCATTTTTGTTTAATTATTATTTTAATATGTTTGTTGCAGTGGAGTAAGAGGGGCGATTTGACTCCCCTGGCCAGCTAAATGTAAAAACCAGGCCCCCACTTAGCTCATATTTTGGTTTTAATATTCTTTTAATTGATTTTCAATAGGCTGTCGTCTTTTTGCGTTTTTCGGCGTATTTTCCGTGGATTTGGGGTTCTAGTATAGCCATCCACACCAGGATTCACCATTATTTCTCAAATTTTTTTTTCCAAGTGTTCACTGGTAGGTCACCTACAGAGGCCTGTGTGCCTCCTTCAGCTAAGTTTTCCCTCAAGCTCAAACCTCTAGTTACGCCACTGGTTTGTTGACAGCACGAACATCTCATTAAACAATTAATGTGATTTTTCGGTGCTTGATCCTTACAGATTAGTATTTTCGTTTATTGCATTTATTCATATCGTATGTTGTCTGAAAATATACTTGTGCATTAAACCACATAAATAGGGTTTGTTTTCGTTAATATATTTATACATCAAACCATACAAATAGGATTTGTTTTCGTTCTGAAGATGTTTCAAGACAAATGTAATCGCGATTGTAATCGTGATCACTTTCAATGTAATCGTAATCGATTACATTTGTGATGTAATCGCTCAGTGTCTGGTAAAGACTAGTTTTAAATATTGCGCTGTGTTGGTAGCGCAGTTCACTGAAATACTTCTCAGTGTAACTTTCGTTTTGCCAGTGCCACCAGCAACCGAGCGCACTTCGGCGCCAGCTCGTGTGATGATGAAATCGCGTATGGTGACCACAAGCTAGCGCGCGAGATCGATCGTCTCAGAAGAAGACTATCGGACAGCAAAAGAATAAACAGGTTTGTTTGAAAAGTGTTGACACACCAGCACGTAATTATCTTCAGCTAGTCTGCTCTGAATTTTATAGGGCATGGTGTGTTCTGCAGCCTGTTCTTTACTAGCGCTAACAAAATTTTTACCAAAGACACTGGGGCAACGCAGTTTGAGACTGTGTTCCATTACACTAAGGTAGCAAAAAGTGCAATCCGCATTTTTTTTAAATATGACCCCAAGAAGACCCGTACCGGGAAAGCCGTCAGCAACCAATCACGACCGTTCTTTTTCGCCGAGCATATTTTTCCTTTGTGACGTCGAAAACCCTGGTGGTTAGCGATACCTCGCAACACGCGCAGCGATCGAGGCCATGTACGTTTCACCAAAATACTATTTACAACCCTCCGTGTCACGTGTAAGTTCCACGTAGCGCAAAACATTCCACCCTGACTTATACAAGACCGGGGGTGTTGGTAAGCGGTGACGTGTGAGGTCAAAGTGCATGTTCGTCTTCTGAGTGAACCGGATTCCTGCAGGTTGTTATTGTTTGGATGGTGGCGCGACAATAGTCTTTGTTGACCTCATTTCTTTTGACGTGAACCGTCTATTTCGTCCTTCAACGAAGCGCGCCTACGTTTTTCTTTTTGACTTACACACGACCAGAGGCTTAAAGAGGTCCGATGGCGCCCGGGCCAAGAAGCAAGTTTGGCCCCCCATATTCGAACGTAAGGCCTTTTAGGAGCAAATTCACTGTATTGACGAAAGTACTTATTGACATTGTTGGGACTTTTCGGGCCCCACCAGTAAATCGGCACCCGGGGCATTGTGCCCCCTCGACCCCCTCGTCACGCCCCTGTTTCGCAGTACTGTGTGGTCACTCGTGTCCGCAACAAGAATCCCACTTACGCTGTTCTTACCTGAGTTTCACGTCACGTTACAGGACCCTGAAAGAGGAGCTCCAGCTGGCCGCCACGAGCCTGCAACGGGCCAGGGACAGCATGGTGCCGGGGTACCAGAGGTCCTCCCACAGAACAGCAGGTGAGCGGAGGACGAACTGCTGACGTCACTCGACTGTGGACAAAGCGATTGTGATGTAACAGCCGACTTAAGCAACGCCGGCTGGGCGGAAACAGATACCGCCTTTACCCTGAAAACCTTATGAATAATGCATTGCGCATGTCTTTGCCTTGCAGTTACGGCTGGCATGTTCATTACGTATTGACAGGGAAGCAGGCGAGGTTAGATTGGAGAGTAAGTCTAAGCGACGGTATCCAGCGCAGCGAGTATAATTTTAAAAGCTTGCAAAACAGCTCTTTACTATCACGAGGAGAACGTTGGCGAAGGCCTGTTAACTGGAGCATCGCGCGGCTGTCAGTACTTTTTGCAACGCCTCAGTGCCGAAGTACACGGTGACGTTGAGGAGTTCGCCTTACCGTCAGGTGCAAAGTTCAGGCGTGAATCGCATTTTCCTGCAATAATAATAATAATCAACGTTGCTGGTTCGGGTTTCGCAAATAATGAGCTCAGTTGTTTATGTTCGCACCGGTTGCGCTTGCCGGGTAATGAACGTGAGCTGCAAGCACTTGGCTGCTTGTGAACATCTTCCAGGTTGGTGAACGAAGTTAAAAAGTTCGTGCTGACCGTTCAGTATCTTGTCGTTCGGCATTAAATGTTGCCGGTTATATAACTTGTGCATATGTGTGAGTAGACAAGCTGCCCCGCACAAACGGAGTTTCGAAAAGTATGGAAAAAGTTTTTTTTTTGGTCTGTTAGTATGGAAAAAGGAATAATTTTCCAGACTAGGATCTTTTGACATGTATTCTGATAATATTTATTCTGATAGTTTTGATGATGCTGATAAGTTTGACTTTCATCGTGTCAGCTATTGTAGTTCGTGCATTTGACCTGCCTGTGTCATTCCGGAAAGCTAAGTCTGGAAAAGGTCCAGAAATTGATATTCAAAATTGGGCAGGAACCCTGAACTCAGCCATGAAAGAAGAACTTCTCGTACTACTCTGCACCAGCTCTTTCTCTCAGCTCCCAGGCTAGACCAGTGCAACATTTAAGATTTTTTTTCTTACCCTTAAACTTCTCCATGTACACCCGCAGACATGCTTGCTCAGCACTTGGGCGAGATCCGAGGATTACGTCAGCGACTCGAGCGCAGCATCGCGACCAACGACGAGCTGCGCGTCAAGCTCGAGCAGCGACTCCGGCAGTCGGATCCGAACTCTTCCGAACACGGTAAGGAGAAAAGCTCTGTGCGATCAAAGAAACAAACCAACAAACATTTGCTTTCAACCCTCGCTTCGTTTTCAGTCAGCGCCAACATCTACCTTACAGCGGACGACGAGAAACGACGCGAAGACGAGAGGAAACTGTTGGAGAAACTGGCGACCACGGAAGCGGAGAACTTGAAACTTAAAGAGGAGCTCGCCGCACAAGATGCTGATCACAAAGGTATGATTTGTTGGGTTTTAAGTGCGAAGTTGGGAACGCACAAACTTGTTGTTTGACAAAACCAAGGTTTTTCAAACACAACGCCTTGAAAGGATCTCGAAAGGATGACCTGCAAATGGACGCACGAGAGTTAACTTGCTGGTTTAGTGGATGAATTCGTTGATTGTTAACGTTGGTCTTTGTTACTGTAGTGAGGTTTGTGCATATTATACTGTCGTTGTGTTGTAGTCAGTGTAGAAGCTTGCTGAAAGGTGCATAAACGTGATGACGCAAGCAAGTGACGTCAACGCTTTAAAATCTTTTTATAAAAATTCGGATGTCTGAGACTGCTGTGGCATTTGTCAGGTCTGGTGATGAATTCTGTGATTGATTGTCCGTTTTGTGTGATTCGTTGTGTTTCCTTAGCTTCGGAAACGAATGAAATCCATTTGAAACTCATTTTTCTTCATCATGCAACTTGGACGTTACTCCGGGCAACTCGTGCCTGATCACGTGACCGCTTTTTGCAGCTGTCATCGATCAGCTGATGTCATCGAAACACGCACTCGAGGAAAAGGTGAACGAGCAGGGCAGTCTCTTCGCACAGCACGCTGACCAGATGCAAAAAGAACTGAAGCAGCAAACGTCCTTCGTAAGTTGTGCAGCGAAATTGTTGCTATTTTGCCAGCGGCGGCAAACAGCAGTGGAAAAGTTTTGACGCTCGAAGCTAATTTTTTTATGTTATGTAGATTTCTAAGCTGAGCGTTTTGCCCAAAATTTGCGAAAATTTCAACTTCAACGCTTCACAGCGTCTGATCAGCGTAAAATCTTCAGCCATAAATATAATAATCCATGCTGACAATAGATGTCAGAAACATTTTTACACTCTAAGTCGTGCAACTGAAAATAACAGCTTTCACTTCATTTTTAGTTAAATTTTTTTCATGTATTTGAAAATAAACTCTCAACAGTCGTGCTTCAAAAATTAAGTCTTATTCGGTTTCTTTCGTCAAACTTCGGTTGCGTGTCGGTAAACTTCGGAAAAATTCGTCGCAGTGCGAACGACTCGGTTCGGAACTTCGGGCTCGTGAGCGCGACTTGGAATCCGCTCGCAAGGAGCTAGGCCAGGCGTTGACAGAGAAGAACCGCCTGAATGACGACCTGCTAAGAAGTCAAAGCACTTTGCAGAGGTTTGTCTTCTAGGCCTGTTGATCAAGGTGCAATTGCCGTGTTGTGCAATTCACTGAACGTGCCAATTGAATTAGTGCAGCGATCCTTAACCTGTGACCCACCTGGTGGATCAGGGAAAGTCGACTCGGCAAAATGTAGGATATATCCGTCACGCACAACGTACTACTAAAGACTTATTTTTCACTATCCAAGTGGTAAAGTGGTGAATATACTGCACTATCGACGAACACAACCTGCGGTCGCATGCGACCTTCGTTAATGAAATTTGCGGCCGTTCTCATGTAATTTAAAATATAGAAGCAAAACAAATGCAAGGCAAGAACATCAGTCGACACGATGCGTAACAATCTGGATGGTGATGTCACAAAGAGTTATAGAATGAATACGCAATTTGATATATATCGAATAAAACCTATTCTTTAATTTAACGTATCTCATAGATATAACTCGAAGTCATTGGCGGCCGTACTTCATACAAATATAACTAATGCGGCCGGCAATAGCAAAAGGTTGTACAGCCCTGGGCTAGCACAGCTGTTGGTTGTAGCGTTTTGATCACATGGCGCAAAAATCTTTTGTTTGTGGGGATCAGCGCAGTTGACTGCGTTTCGTCAAAATTCACTAAGTTCTGGCCGATTGCTGTAAATTCGTAAAGTAATTTTGTCGAGTCAGTTGTTGGACATCGCTTTGCCGTTCTCGCTTAGTGCATAGCCGTTGCTGCCTTATTTAAGCTTTACGCAAGCCCCCCTATCGGGGACGTAACGAGGTTAGATGGCGCACGGGGCAAGAAACAAGTTTGATGCCCCCATGTTCGAACCTGAGGTCTTTCGGGAGCAAATTTGGTGTATTGAGGAAAGTACTTGTGACATTCTTGGGACTTTTCGGTGCCCCCGCAGTGATTTGGTGCCCCGATAGTGAATCGGCGCCCGGGCAATTGTTCCCCCCTTCGTTACGCCCCCGTCCCCATATCAATCCTCTGCGACTAACAGTTGTGCAAATGAACAACCTTTCGGTTTCGCGTTGTCTGTGGGCCACAGTTTCATCCACTTTTGACCTCGAGTGACTCCCAACCCCTTTTGCCCCATGCCCCACTTAATCAGCCTAAAAATCCTGATCACCCCCATGTTGTGATATGTAAATCTTAGATTGAAAAATTGAACCCCGTTGCAGCTAAAAAGCTTAAAAAACGCCAATACCTTGGTTTGAACAAGCTTTGGACTCAGACCTTGTCAGGTGCCCCCCAGTACCCCCTCAAAAATGAAATTGTCCCACGTTGGAACCACTGACCAAAACAGTCGCTTTTGTAACCATGCAATGATGTGCTACACAACGACGTTTAAGGTATGTGGCTATAACCCTAGAAGTTCACCTTCGGAAAGTTATACTAAACCGATGAGCTGAGAATAAGTTTCAGTATTCTTCCGCACATTGCAGGCGTCAGGAAGAACTCGTCGGCTTGCAGCAAGAACTCGACGAATCTCATCGATTGATTGACACCTTGAAATCCGAAATCCAGCTGCACGAAAAATTAAGCCGGACCCAGTCCGAAGCTACAGGTAACTGTCCCCCTGTAAACAGTGGTTATTTTGATATCAGCGTTTTATTGTTTCGTCGACAGCGGTGTTTGTTTTGTCGCAGCTATCCGCGTCCTTTGAATGGACCTTCACTCAGATGCGTTCCCTTTTTTCAGATCGAGTCGGATCCGGTCACGAGCTCGACCTGAGCGAGTTGCTTCAGGAGATTCGCTCGTTGCGCGCTCAACTGGAACGGAGCATCGACGCCAACGCCGCTCTCCGACGCCAACTCGAGGAGCAACTCCAGGGGTCATCGCGGGGTCACGACCCGGTCACCACAATCAACATCCATCACCTTTCGCCGCGACGAACCTCGTCGAAGCGAAATTCGCCCAATTGCTCGCAGAACAGCGCCAGGCGGAAGCTCAAACTGGATCCTTGTAAATGAAAAAAGAATATTTTTATAGTTGTTTAGCGATCCAGTAAATATTTTGAGAAAATAGCGTTAAGGTATCTTATTTCTGTTTGTACAGTTTCTTAACCGCGTTAAAGATCGTCGGCGGCACAGAGTTGGATAATAATGGACCAGCGTTTGCACACGCAACAAATTGCCAGATCCTATTTCGAAATAATTCTCCGTGAAATTTGAGAAGCATATTTAGGCATCGTTGCATTTTTGTTACGCCATCCTGAACCTTGTGCGAAACGTTTATCTTCCAAGTAATCTTTCGGAAAGTACAGGGTTTATTTTAGTTTTGTTCAGAGATCTACTTTTTTCCGGAATAAGATCGGAGTTTGTTTAACCTAAAATAGCGATATTTTTGCCGAGGCATTCTTGTGTTCATTGTCCAGAAACAATGCTCAAACACACGTCACACTCGGCCGCGTCGCTCTGATCGCAAAGCGCATTTGCGTTAAGCTGCTGGAACGCCGTCACATCAAAGCACGGTCAGCACTTGAAATCAAGAAACAATTTAACGTGAACATCACTGTGGCGGTCTCTGCATTGTGGTCCGAGACATTTCGTTTTGAACTTACTCGTATAGTGCGAATAAAATCTGCGTCAAAGACGCTTACCTGGCGGTGCCGACATGTTTTTGTTTGAAAGATGAAAGACCGAACCGACAAACGCGTCACGTGTGTGTTACGCCCGACTGGTCAGGGAAGCCTTGAATTAACTTTTAATTGTTTGTCGCCCAAGTATTTGCGATTGTTGAAACGTCACGTGCTGTTTGCTTTTTTGCAGTTGTTGAAGACGACAGCACGCTGATGACGCCACCAACAACTGCGTCATCAGGCCCCGATGACCGAAACAATTTGTTCTTGTTTCCCTCTGACGTCAAGACGGGTGCGAACAGGTCCGGCGTGACGTCACCGCAGAACAAACCCTTCTACTGCGAAGAAGGTGCGCGTTGACCTTTGACCTGCGCTGATTTTCAATCGACAGCAGGGGGGCGAAATTGCGGCTCTGAACTTTCCGAAAAATATATATTTGTTTATATTTTTTAGTTCTATTGCAAAGAGTAGAAATATTGTAAAATGGTACTGCGGTAGCTTGCGTGCCGTACAGTATTACCTTTGCAAGTCGTTCCAAAAAGAATTACGATGTCACAGAAGCGTACGTCGCAAATGAATTCGTGTTTCTAGATTTTTATTTTGCGGCTCTTTGAAACTTGGGTTTTACGATGTACGGCTCAGAGCAGGTTGGCCAACCCTGATCTGTAGTTTTTAACTTCACTCGGACATTCCGCTCCTGCTGTGTGGGTCTTATTGGGTTTGGGGCCTTTCCAAACCCAAGGCACCCACGCAAAATAAGCAAAAACCCACACAGAAGAAGATTATGATCCTCGTCCAATTTTTTCAAAACGAAATTGCGCAAACAAATTTTTTCTCCAAAAAAGCCGCTTTCGTACGAATTTTTTTCTCCAAAGAAAGCCGCTTGCGTGCGAATCGAATCGGCGCAGTGACGAATTCCTTAGTTACCGCCTGAACGACGGTCTTAATTTCTGGAATGTTTAACGCGCAGGATGGTCGAGCCGTGTGGGACTAATGTACCGCTTTCCCCCTTTCTCTGCCCAGCTTCGCAAATCCCACTGTACTTTGACAAAGGCGGATTTGTCGTTCGTTGAGGTCAAAGGTGTAGGCGTAGCCAGGGGGGGGACAAATGGGCCGTGCTCCCCCAGATTTCTAGCATACCTTGTCGTTTTGTGCTTTGAGAGGCGGTGTCTCAAACAAAATACTGTTGCTCGCTTTAAGTCAAAATTTTGGGCTGGCTACGTCACTGGTCGCAAATGTGTTGAAATGCGTTAAATTGTGGCTGTAGCGTGCAACAACTTTGCAGGTGCCAAAAAAACGCTCTGTCGTGTTGTCGGTTGCTTAGAAATTATATTCAGTCAGATGTCGTTTGAAGAACAATTGATACCAAACGCCAAAGATGTTTAATAATGCTCTTCTTGCTTGAGACGCGTTTTGGAACAGTGATTTGCGAAATCGCTCAACCGGAACACTTGCGCTGCCGCCTCCAACACCGAACGCAAGACGCGCTTTTTCACGTGCGCTTTTTCACATCCGCGGATATCCCACGTGCGTTTTATCACATCCGCGGATATCCCACGTGCGTTTTATCACATCCGCGGATATTTTCCACCCCAGGCGCGTACAGGATCTGCAAGTCCGAGGACTTCGACAGTCTGCAGCGCACCCTGATCGACAGCAAACTTCTCGCGCGCACCGTCGACGAAGGCCTCCGTCGTCACGCCCAGGCCTCTCCTTCGAAGAGAACGGTAACGACCAGAGTTTGGCGCGCGTGACGAAAAGCGGTTGAAGTTTGCGCGCGTGCTTGCTTACGTAAGCGACTTGAAAATATTCAAACGATGCAACCGCAAGCCGATCACGTGACCCGTGCGGGATTTTCGAATATGTTTTGCGGCGACGCCAGGCGCCGGTACTGTGGTCGTTAAAAGATTGTGATCGAACAATCCGATTGCGCCCGCACCACCGCGACAAGACTTGTAGTCCTGAAAAGAAGTATCGCTTTTGCATCGAGCAGCCTGAGTTGCTTGTAATCTGCGCTTTGAAAAAGCGACACCTTCTTTATTATCCTTCGCCACCTTTTCGCGTTTCATCTTCTCGCGACAGCGTTTGCATTTCCAACATAATCTCAGAGCAAACACTGGTTTGCGACAAATGCCGGCGGTTTCGCCAAAACTGTTATTGCGCCTCGGCAGCAGACCGACTTCAACACGCTGCTGTTTGGGACTGATAGCGAAGCGTTAATTCCCGCACAAGCGACTTGTACACCAGAGATGGGCATCAAACTGGACTTGGATTTGGATCCGGATTGTAAATCGTTTCAAAAACTCGGGATCAAGACCGAACTTGGATTGATATAATGGAAAAAATTGCGGCATTATTGTTGAAAAGCTGAATTTTGTTAATTTTTAGGACTTGGACTCATAATTATTATTATTATTTTTTTTGGACTATGTGTGGACTTGGACCGAGTTTTAAGAAACTCAGGACTGGATCTGGATCGTAAAATACATTTTGTCCGCGTCCGTTTTTTAGCGCCCGCGTTTCGGCCGCAACCCCCCGGACCTGCGGCATGATCCCTATCTTACGCACCCACTGCATGTTCTTTGCAATTTCCAGCCCCCGGACAAGCGGCCATCGAAGGACGTGGCCAGGGCCATCGCGACCCTACGGCGCCACCTGCACGAAAGTGACGAGCTGCTCCTCGAATTCTGGCCCGTGCACCTCCAGGCCCTCTCGGACAATGCGCCCGGAAAAAGGGCCGCGTCGTGCACCTCCTCCGGAGTGGCCACAGGTGGCCGGGGCTCCTTGTCCGGGTCTGAGTATCAAGCGCCATCCACCGGCAGGAAACTCGCCGAAGATTTCTCTGAGGTGACAAGACTGGGCCGCAGCGGCTTGCTTCTAACCATTGTCCGAAGAGCAACCAGGCCCGTAACCAGCTTGGGACATCAGTGGGGGGGCGAAAGTTTTGCGAGAGTGGCCCATATTTTTTTAACTATGTCCAAAACATTTTTCCAGGGGGGGCGAAACATTCTGCACGGGGGGGGCTTCTCCCCGCCCCCCTCCCTGGTTACGGGCTTGAGAGCAACTGTTTATAGACTTTATTGAAAAAGCTTTGGATGTTTTTCGGGTGCGAGCAACAAAAATGGCTCCGTTCTGTCCTCACGTCTGCCTTGCAAGGCCCTGTGCAAATAATCACTTGCTTATATGTTGCCATAGAAACTACACTGTTCCCTTGCAATGTCTGACTTGATATAAAACCTGGGTTTTTTGGGTCAGTGACCGAAAAAATTTAGGTTAATTCCAGTTTTTTTTAGGAAAATGTTAGATACCCGATATGGACCTGTAGGGACTCAATTTCTCTGATTCTAGGGACCCGATTACAATTTTCTTTGATTCTAGATTACAATTTTTCTTTACCGATTACAATTTTTCTTTGATTCCCGATTACAATTTTCTTTGATTTCAAGGACCCGAATCGGGTCCCTGAAACACCTTAAAAAACCCTGGTTAATACGGTCAGTATGATTTTTTCAGTCATGCAAAAATGTTCTAAGTTGTTTCGGACAAAACAACTGAAATGTTTCAGCGAAAACAAAAACCTAGTATCCAAAGTATCCAACCCACCGACTGTAAGGTACTGTGTTTCGCAAATTTCACTTTTTGTTCAGCACAGGGTTTTTTTAAGGAAAATGTTAAGTACCTGGTATGGACCTGTAGGGACCCGATTTTCTCTGATTTTAAGGACCTGAATCGGGTCCCTAAAACGACTTAAAAAGCCCTGGTTCAGCAGCTTTCTTGAAGCTTCAATCATTTCAAGCGTTTATCTGAACAACCTCTGATATTCTTTAATTCATTTTTAAATACAAAATACCGGACAAATTTTGCAAAAAAGTGAACAACCGCCCGTAACTTCCCCAACCTCAACCACGAGAACAAAACACACGAACTGCCTGTCACCGAATTCACCTGAACCCAGGTTCAGGTTCAAGCAACACTCGAAAGCAATCCCGTATTTTGGCCGCATCGAAGTGGCATAACAAGCGGAGCTGGTGGACAAACTTGTCACGTGCCCTCGCGGTTGATCGGCCAGTTGATTCAACAAGTCCTTAAAGAGACCTTATCGCTTAAAATCACCAATCGAGACGTTTTTTTGGAAGAACGGCCTGATAGTTGTGACGAAAACGCCCCGGGCATTTGTCAGTACTTCATGTTTTCGGCCACTGGCCTGGACATCATACGTTTGCTGTTGCAACAACAGCCCAATGCACCAAAAGCTCTTCCGGAATTGTATGTAAATTTTTCCGGGAAAAGTTCAATTCGCTCAAATCTGTGCGTGCGTCACAGGCTTCGTTCGCATAATTTGGGAATACTCGAAAGAAACCGCAAAACAATATTTGCTTGTCCTGGTTGCGATTCGCCTACGTTCGAATGCGGTTGTTTCGCGGGCGTCCGTATCCAGGACAGTTTCGCGTACGTAGGGAAATGAATTCAACTCGGTGTTGTCGAAACCGTTTACAGACCGAAGGCCTCCGACGCGAAGTGGGCAAACTCAGGCAGCGCTTGTCCAATCAGGACCGGTTGCTGCAAAGCACCGTCGAGCGGCTGCACTCCACCAACCGCTTGAAAGAAGGCATCGAAACGGCCATCGTCAAGCAACTGTCGCGCACCCACACAGTGCTGCGAAAAGCAAGAGGCAATCTGGAGGTGAGCTTTTTGTTCGTGTTCGCGAAGTGGCAACTGAGCGGACATTGCTAAAAAGAAAAGCAAACCGTTGTTGGTGTGTGGGTGCTTACGTCATTCGTTGATGACGTCAGTCGTTTCAACAAGGCAGAGCCAACTTTTTCCTTTCTTTCAGTTTTTTTTCTGGGTAATTTTTTGTTGATGCATTAAAAGTGCAAAACGTCCTAAATTTTGTTGCCAAAAGATTTTTACTTTTGTATAAGTTATTAGAACAGCATCTAAAATGTGCGTCTGCGTCTATTGTACTTGTCTTGACCTAGGTCTAGCAAGGATCTGTCTTTTTTCCGCGTAACATGCGCGTGACATTTTATGTGCAGGCCAACGTCCAGCGCTCCGCTGTTCCCTGATCAGCAGAAAATACATCGCACTTCAGGTGTTGATCAAATCAAAGCTTATTCAAGTTTCAACACAACGGACAACATCTTTCAGAGATGATGAGAAAAAAAACGGTCTGGTCCTTCTTCCCCCAAGTGCCTTCTTACACTTGATTCTCTGTCTCGCGTTTCTTTGTTTCGTCACAACGCGTCGGTTATTATTATTTATTCGTCTGGTGGGAATTTACTGGTGCATGCTCTCTGCCTCGTTCCGTTGTTGTTCCTCAACTTGCTGCGCGTCTTAATCGTTCGCAGACATGTGTCTTGGGTGCCGGCAGGGGGGGCAGAGGGGACTTGACCCCCGGGTTTTGAAATTTTATATTTGCTGTTAACTTTTTAGTGGACATATGCTTGTCTCTCAATTTCGGAGTTGGTAAAAGGAGACTTTCACCACTGTTTCC
>JGI24159J19872_10003353_pt1 | contig 19889 bp, 16 predicted proteins | sample Ectturendosymbi4_FD_19872 | JGI IMG/M metagenome (IMG submission 19872) | reverse complement strand
GTTTAGGTTTTGGGTTTAGGTTTTGGGTTTAGGTTTTGGGTTTAGGTTTTGGGTTTAAGTTTTGGGTTTAAGTTTTGGGTTTAGGTTTTGGGTTTAGATTTTGGGTTTAGGTTTTGGGTTTAGGTTTTGGGTTTAGGTTTTGGGTTCAGGTTTAGGGTTCAGATTTTGGTTTAGGTTTTGGGTTTGTTTTGTGCTAAGGTTTTGAGTTTATAAATAGGTTTTGGTTTTAGGTTTAGGGTTTTAGGTCATGTAACAAGGACCTTATGCTAATCCAAGTGTATCATCCTTTTCACTTGACCAATCCAAGCTGTCGGATTCTCCAAATGGCAAAATAACTCCAGCAGTGCTTTTCCTTCTGATGCCAAATAAACACTTCCTTGTTAAATTTTGGAAATGCCAAAAGGCTCTGTCTATTCTGCCTCATGAGGCAAAAGCACTACTGGAACTGTTTTGCCTTCAACCAATCGTATTTGGCTAAAGGCAAAACAGCTCCAGCAGTTCTTTTGAATCATTTGAATGATTTTGCATTAGCGGATCAAGACAGGATCGGACTGATTATTTTCAAAAATTTTGCGGATCAGGACTAGATCGGATTCAATTTTATCGAACAGGATTGGACTCGGACTGAAAAATTTCACAGTCTGCTCATCTCTGCAGGGCACCCAACAATCTGTGACAGTGGTACCACTCCTAGTGTTTTTCCACTAGATCTAGTGTTTTTCCACTAGATCTAGTGTTTTATCATTTCATCTAGTGTTCTAGTGTTTTTTCTGACTATGTACTTTTTTTTTATGAGTGAGCTGAACGTAATCAATTGCACAATTTTGTGTAATTATATAACTGTAATTGAGACCTTTTTATTAGTGCGATTGTAAGTTGCTAAAAATTCTCCCTAATTTAATCTTAAATTACACAAGACACATTCATATGTTTTGAGTAAAGCCGCTGTGAAGTCACTTGATCATTCGATTCATCTGTTAAAAGTTTCAGTCACCTATACAAACAAACACAAGGTTGCTGTTATATCACCGGTTTTGTTTGTCTCTGGTCTACATGAGTTATAATGTCTCTGGTTGGCATTGCAACGCATTTTCTGGCCATTTTCACTGTATTTACGTTTGTTTTTGTAAGCTTGTGTTTTTTTGTGAATCTAGTGTTTTTTTTATCATGAAATCTAGTACTTTTCCGTAGCAACAGAGTCAAAGTGGCAACACTGCCAACAATTATTTTGATGATGCTTGCCAAATTTTTTGGGTGTGTTCTTTTGTTGTCAAAAGTAACTTATCAGAAAAAATCAGTTTGTATATTAGCCAAACTTTTTTTGCTATGTTGATAAAAATTTAACGTACAAATGTGAAAAATGTGAATTTTTGGAGTGCTTTGCCAATGCTATTTCGCTATTTTTAAACAAAATTCTATTCGCATCATTTAAAAATTTTATACTTCTAGTTGCAAGTCATATTTTATGTGTAAACTAAGATAAACTCACAAATTTCTATTAAAACTTGTGTAAAAACGAAACAAAATTTTGCGTATTTTTAGGTTATCTGCCTCTTGAACCAATGTCTAGGCTATACAAGTGTTGTTAACCTTGCGGTTTTCCTGTGAATTTGAACTTGTTTTTTGTGGATTCGCAGGTTTTTTTGAAGACTTGCGGGTTGCTTGTTTTTGGTCTTGTTTAGATTAAAATTTGCTTGTTTTTTACAGATTTCCGTATTGCGGATTGCTTTTTATCAAATTTCATGACCATTTTGCTCAATTTACTAGAAAACAAAATTTGGGCTTGTTTTTGTGTAAAAATTTGCTCATTTTGGGCTTGTTTTTTTAGCATTTACCTCCTTGTTTTGGTATTTAACTAACCTGCTGGTTTTATATTTCTTGATCTTTCCTACCAAACGCGCGTTAGGCTTGTTCTTCCGTTAAACTACCCATTTTAGGCTTGTTTTTCAAATTTGCATGCTTATTTTTGTGAAATTACCTGGCATCACTTAGGCTATATTACAATACATTTATATTCAATGCACGTAGAAAATATCTGCAGTGTTTGCCCCAGTTTCATCTCAATTGTTTTTCCAATGAAACTTCAGGGCGATTGTATAAGGTTTTCAAATTGTTAAAAAAACTTTTAAATTATGAGGATTAAAAGTTATAGTTCGTGTTAAGCTTCTTGATTCTACTTTTCTAAGGCTGAGACCCCACATTGCTTTCGAAATTCTCTCAGCTAATCCTGTACTGCTATTTGTTTCCACTCCCATTATTTTTTAATGTTGTTATCCTCAACTTTAGCACATTTTAATGCAAATAGACACACTTTCTTTTTGTTCAGTGAGTACATTAATTTTGATAAGAATAGACCTTTGGAGCACATTCCTCTTTTCTGGTAACACAGACACTTGCATAAAATATACTTTATGTTAACTTCACCTTAAAGCTAAAATGTTAAAGAGTGAAAACTAGTTATCTAAATTCAAAAATTGCGACCACAGTCTTTGAAATTGTCTCCCCATTAATCTATGTAAACGTTTTAGGTTTTTGACCGGTTGTAAAGATGTAGAGTGGCTAGTGTAATATGTAATGTTTGCTACTTGTCTCAAGTTCAATGTATTGGGTTTTTTGACATCATAAAACACTTTATTTAGCTTGTTCACAGTAAATAAACGTCTGTTGGACTTTCTTTTGTGCCATAAACTTTTGTAAATTCAAGGAATTACGAATTGAGGGACCAATGGAACATCCGCATTCCATAGGTCCCATCAACACACATTTTTGAAAAAGTGCGCAATTTTACACTGCATCCTAAACCTATCATCCCCATTTTCTCTCAAATATTTTTTTAAGTCTCAACCTATCCTGGGAAACGTTTGGAACTTTATACATTGAAATTATGATAAACAAAGAAATCGCTAAACGATTGCAAAATATTTTACTTTGATGCCGTAAAAATGAAAAAAGTGCTTAAATTTTTTTCAGATCGACATAGATTCTTCCTGTTAACGGACAACACTGTTCGTTAACAGGAAGTTGTCCATGTTGTCCATAAATACAATATTCACAACCACATACCAAGAGAATATGGTCACCAGCTGGGGAGTAATTTAAATGTTTCTTTGGTCCCCGTGTTCCATGGGACACGCACTTCCCCTACCCACAACAAGCTATAGTACGGGAATAACTTTAAACTTTAACTTGTATCACATGCGTGTTTGAAAGTGTTGTTTTGTGTTTAACTTGTATTTGGCTTTTTTTGGTAGTTTTTGGCTTTCTGCAATCAATGGTTACAGTAAAATGTAGCTTTTTGCTTATGACAACAAGACAACACTTAAGTGTAGCAGTGTAGTGTTGTTGTCTTTCTAGAATTAAATACTCCGCTCATTAACCAAAGCTATTTTGTTTTAATTCATGTTCCCAACAATTATTGGATTAATGTTTGCTGCTAAACATGTTGTAATCTGTCTGTACCTAACCCATGTATCTTCAACCTCATTTCGTGACGTCATGTGTCTGGTGGGACATACATTCACCGATGGTACTAACTCCATTATGGTCTGTGGGTAATTGTGTTACTTCTTCCTGGTTTGGGTGGATGGGCATTGTTTTTCTGTCCACTCCGTGTTATTTGCTCTTTTAATTAAATTACTTGCTTCTATACTGCCATATTGTGTTTTGATGCATTGTTCTCTGCCATAACCCTTACTGTTGCTTGCTTCCTTTACCTATATACATACTTCAACTCTTCACCCATTGCTCCTTTATTACTTCTTCATGGCTTCATCCATCCTGTTTCTGTATGTGATGTTGCTATTATTTTTTTATTGGTGTTGTATTCACAATTTGTTATGTTTCCCTGTGCTTTGCTTGTTATGTCCCTGTCCTTCGCTTTTGATTATTATTTTGTCACTACACCTCAAACTGTTAAGTGTAGTAGTCACCTTGCTCAACTATTAGAGTCACATGGATGCGCTCAACGAAAAAAGCGGAACTTGCTGATAGTGTTTGAAACTGTTGGCCTTTGTTATTGCTCAGGCTGCATTGCTGTTTCGAACGGACATCCTGTGTGGTGGTTATTTTCAGCAAAACAGCTTGAACTGCTGAAGCATGCCACTATACAAGAGCTATGGCTTTGGTCCTGATAACCCAGTAGTGTTGGATATTGGTGAAGCTTACACAAAATTAGGTTTCGCTGGTGAAGCTGAGCCTAGAGCTGTAATTCCAACTGCCGTGGAAGAAGTTGGTAAGCTGTATATATTACATGTTTTTGTAAGTGCATTGGTTTGTCAACATGCAGTGTTCATCATAGGCTTATAGCTCACAAACTATCATGGGCTAAAGCCAAACTAGAAACTGTTGTGCCGTTTATGTCATTAATCCATTTTTGTCAGACAGGATTGCATGAAAAATGTACGAACAAGATTTTTTTAACCTTTTGACTTCACACTTCAAGAGACTCTCTAGATTATTGTAAAAAAATGGTAAAAACATGGATGTCTTTGGATCAAATTTAAAAGTACAGCCTTTCTATGCTTTAAAAAAATTCAAATTACATCTGCTATTCTAAACCAATATTAACCCCTGTCAAATATTCACTACGTTAAGTATAGTATTCCTCATTATTAACCCTTTCTCATGGTACAATATAAAGAACCTTATTAATATAATCCTATCTCACTATTAGGCTAGTGGGGGACCTAATTAGGAAACCACCTGGTTGTATTAAGTACCATGGGAAAATGTAAATGAGATTTTGATTGTGTTTCTATTCTGTTCGTTTGGTTGTTTATCTTATCGTGTTTATTTTTGATATTTTTTGCTTATGTGAGTTTCCCGAATCAACTGAACTGAAGAGATGTGTGTAAATGGTAAAAAATTGCAGGAAGATGAAAAACGTCCTACAATACAATAGTACTTAATTATGGCAGTGTCTAAATGATCGTATGTGGTTTTTACCTGTGAAAGAATAAAAAAGCATATCAAGCGAAATGCTGACCTCTGCAAAATATGTGACCACTTCTTGTATGTCGGTTGCTTCGGTCAATTTCTTGCTGGACACCAAATCAGAAAATGGCATTAAAAAAACATCTAGGCTACTTGTTACCATGCACTGACAAAGTATATACGCATTAAAGCCATCTGCAGTGAAATTTTACAAAGATACATGTAATCACAACCCCACCTTACATAAGGTACCTTAACCTACCATGCAGAGCCACAACATGGCGGCAGTAATGTTCTCTCGAACTGCTGAATCATTACTGCTAGTAACTGGTTATCAGCAGACAGTTAACCCTAAACCTCAACACTGAACTGTTAAATGCTAACCTGAAACCTTAAACACTAACAGTAAAACCCTAACTTTAAAATTAACCCTAATCCAAAACCCTAAATCTAAACCTGTATCTGCTTTTGGAAAGTTATAAAAATTGTACCGCAATAGCGGTTCCAAAACTTCCAACATACAATCTTGTGTGAGCACATCAAAAGTGTCTTGTGCACTATAAAAAAAAACAGTACAACCAAGGTGTGACTCGAGACTCAAACAGACTACCCCTTACACAGCAGCACTAGTCACTTACCACTCAACCACATTGACGGTAGTGTGAAGGTCTACAATTCAGTTTAATATCTGTCACAAAACCAGATGCAAATAATGTTTTTTAGTCATTCCATGGAAAAAAACTGATGTGGTAATTTAGACACTACCATAAATTATAGCTAGAAAACTTAACACTAGAATTCCAAATTTTCGTAGCTTGCAAGATTTGCTCGCCAGTTTTTGTGTGCTAAAAAGTTACCTTGCTTGGTCACCTAGTCGTGAATGAAAAATCTAACATCGCATGTAATGTCTCAGCAACTCCTACAGAATATATTACCTCAGAAAAAATGATCATTTGTACAAGTGTGAGACTTTCCATGCAAATTACCTTGACTGCAGTGATTTACCACAGCAATTCTTGTCTTTCACGCATAATTCTAAAAGTTGCATTCAGATGTTATAACTTTTTATGTCATAATTGTCATATGCAAGTGCTCATCAAACAAGGCTGTCAATTCCAGTAGGGATAGCTTTTAACTTCATTTTTGTCCTAAAACTAAACAGCAGGCCAGGAAAAAGTGGGGAATATGGGAATGTCATTCCTGGGAAATCTGACATGCTCTCAGGAAATTTTTCACAGCAATACTAAAAATTTTGAATATTTTTAAGTAGTTAAATAAAAAATTTCTGTGTCAACATCTATAGACGCCATCAGAAATTTGTATGTCAACATCTATAGATACCGTGATTCTCTTAGTTATTGTAAATCTGATAAAAATGTGTATCACAGTGTGTTCACAAGGTCTGATCTTTATTTGGGAGTAGAGCATTTTCTGGAACATATAGCTCATATACTTTGCACCTGTCCACCAGAGTCCATAGTTGAGAGTGTGAGCAGTGTTTTAGAAAAAATTGTGAAGTATGCAGTGGGTCCAAAACTTCTACCAACAAGAAAGATTTCAAAGATATGAGCGATGAACTGATTGTTTGTGGGAATGGAACAAACAGATCAGCAAATTATGTGACAGCACAGGCAGTGAACCTTGCCTTGGCAGTTCTTCTCTAGTGATGTATGATCACAAATGCACAAGGTTTCCGCAGTAGCGGACAGTGTACTAGCCACACCAATTTTTTAACTTTTTCTGTTATTACTGTGGCTGTGGGTGCTTATTTGCACATGGAGTTGACCATGTAAAAAGATATGTATGTATATACCAGAGTGTTTCTTTTATGCCCACAACTATACCAGAGTGTTTCTTTTATGCCCACAACTAAAGTTTTGTTTTATGGTGTTTAGTGTTAACATCTTGTTTGTTGATCTTCTATTCGTGTAAATGGCAAATTCTGAAAATTGCATAGTAAATTTTACTGAAACTATTTGCACAGAGAAAACAATCGCTAAACTGTTTTTGTGTTTTTTTATAATAGATATTACAAGGTTCATTTCACATAAGTTACATAAATTTGCATGAGCTCAGTTAACAATCTTAGTATAACACGTCATGACTGTTTTCTAAATATACAATATGTTAGCAGTTCATGACTGACAGAAGATTTTAGGAGCAAAAGAGTTTTCTTATTGTTTGTGACTTATTTAAATAACATACGAGTCAAAACCTGTAGGGAAATATGAGTTTTAGAGCATAATATTTTATTGAATGAAACAAAGTGAGTACAGTATCTTCATGATTTGTGCAAAGGATTTTATTGGATCACATGAAATGAATGATCACTTGTTTGTCTACCATATATTTATGCCTTTTGAAATTGATATCTGCACAGGCACCTCAAAAATCGTCTATGAACTTTTTCTTGTATGTCACTAAAATTGTATGCAGGATTCATCAAAATATAAGACTCCAGAGTTTATAGCAAAGCTTTTAGGCTGCTACAATCTCTTTCATATGTTTTCACTTGCCTTTATACAAGAACACTAACAGCTTAACTCCACTTGTTACTTTGCAAAAATTGGGCCAATTTTGTGTGGCTGGTATTTTTAATATCAGACGGTTGTGTCCTTGTAATGTGTCAAACTAGCATCAACTACTTTTTGAAGTTATTTATTTAATCTTAAGACAAATGACAGCACTGAATCCACAACAGCTTGGCTTTAGTGAGAATCTAACCCAAGAAATTAACTCAAGATTAGATGACTCTATCTGAAATCTTCCTCAAGCAGCTGATGCTTATTGGGTCTACAACCATTTTCAATGGCTAAAAATAGCCGTGTTCACAACATTTTCATGTAGAATGTCAAGGTCATTGAGTTTATAAATATTCAGTTGTTCCATTTGAAAATGAGAGCAGTTTTTTATCATTGTAGCTGTTAGGAATGAAATAAAATGGTTGAGTTAAAACTGCCTATTTTGCATTGGTACATCAAAACAAATGTTTTTTGCCTTTGACTTGGTAAATTCCTTTGTTTTTGCACAGGTGGGTCACTCACTTACATCTTCCCAAGTGGTGAGTCATCCATCACAAGTTGCCGGTGTGCTCCAAACTTACGCAAAAGCATTCGGTTGTTTTTTGAAAAGTTGTATTTCAAATATTTGCAAGTTAACCCAAAAGATCAACGAGTCATATTGTGCGAGTCGTTGCTGAATCCAACCAAAGCACGGGAAGAAATGGCTCATGTTCTTTTTACACAGTTTGATGTAAGTAATATTTTTGAGATGTTGATTTGGAGTTGTTAATTTTTTGTTTCAAATCACAAATATTGCAACTGTATAAACTATAACTCTTTGAACTACATCCCTACTGATATTCATGCTTTGTGTTGATATGTGGATCATGTAATTTAAATACGACTAACTGTCTAAGGTTGCACCAGAAGGTTTTACCATTGTCATGGTTACATGTGCTTTCAACCTTCTGAACTTGCAGACTTTGTCAATAAGCAGAACAAACAGGTTTTGATTGTTTAACTTTTCTTAGCATTATCTAAACTGTGTGGCCAGAGTGAAAATCATACGTTTATAACGATTTTGTCACAGTCTATCCATCTTGAAAACTGAATTCAGAATCGCACCACCGATAGCTTTTCATTCTTCATGTAGGGAATATTTGACTTTTTGTATATTTGAAATCATTCAAGACAAGTTCAGAATTCTTCCAGGCATGCAAAATCAGTGCCGTCCGAAAATTTGCGTTCGACTTGAAGCTGTTAGAAAACCAGGAACCAGCTACTGGGTGCGCTGCTTAAAAGTAGGAAACCTGGGAACCAGCCGCTGAATGCGCTGCTAAAAGTTGAAACAGTTGCTAGTCGAACGCAGACCTCACCAGACGCAGAAGTAGGCGCTGTGTCGTCATTCAACTAGATGTGGACCAGTGAAAAACGCGCTTTTCAGTGGTTCTCAACCTTTTTTCCATCCTCCCTTGTCAACCCCAGACAGTTTTATTTCCTCCCCAACATAAATCACAAAAAGAACTGCAGAGGTGAGTATTATAAAAAAAGAAAAAAATCGAGTTTTGTTGTAAAATAACAAGTTATCATACAAAAGAACTACACGGAATTTTACCAAAACATTTTCAATTAACTTTGGTGAGAACCCTGAGCCTCATGTTGGGTTTATTTAAATTTATGTACCTTTCTCAAGCTAATCTGTAGCGCTTCTACTGAAATACTGGAGTCTACAAAGTAAATCTTTAGCAAAACACACCTCAAGTTAACGTTCTCCATCACTGTACAATCGCAGCACTGTTACATAGCAATATTTTAATTACCTGTCACAACAACTCAGTAGGTGAGGAAAAGCTAGAAATATAGCCACGCATGGGATCTAATTCAAGGGACTCAAACACGCGGGCCGCATGTGGCCCCGAAAGAGTTTTGTGCGGCCCGCGATGGTTTTTGGGAATTTTCAAATAATTAACATGTACGTTATTTAGTTTTATTCACCGGTGTTCAAAAGTGCTCGCCCTGCTAGCGAGTGAACAATTTCCTTTTACACGAACTTATAGACGGCTAAAAATGGTTTGCCTATGACTCATGATACCTTTCGCACGAAATTAAGATGTAAAAACTGTTTCGAGGAAGGTTCAGGTACTGCCATTGTTGGGTCAGCGTCATAATGCGGGTCCTCAGGCACTACGGGTAGTCTTAATGCGGCCCTCGGGTTATTTTATAAGTCCTCATTTGGTCCTCGGAGCAATAAGAGTTTGAGACCCCTGATCTTATCATTACACTACATGTAGCTGCTAGCAACTAAGCTAGAAAAAAAGCATTAGAATGTAGAGTACTTCGCTACGGAAAAGCTTTGTAAAATTTGTAAGAAAAATTGAAAAATAGCTGAGCGTGCGAAATGGACGTCACGAATAAGCATGTGTGCAAAAACTCCGATCGTGGCACTCATGCCTATACTCGACGCCCCTGGTTGGAATTATTATGAATGCCTAATTCCTACCAATATTTAAAGCGTGGCTTCGTCGGCCACATGGTAATCGGAATTTTTTCCGTTCAGGTTCCTTCCATACTTTTTGCACCTAGCCACTTGCTTGCCTGTTACACGATTGCAACTGGCACTGCCTTAGTGATGGACTGCTCCTACTCGGAAACAATGGTCGTCCCGGTTGTAGAAGGAACACCGGTGCTCTGGGCGTTGCAGTCAGCCCCTGTGAGTCCATGCGATGGTTTGCCTCAATCTGTTTTTTTTTTTCGCTGAGACGTTTCGGTCGTTTTTTTTGCAGAGACATTTTGGTCATTTGTCTTACAGTTGTATTAAAACTCGCTGTAACAGTGTTTTTTAGCCTATATTTTCAGACATTCTGACCGAAATGACTTAATTTTTTTCGGTCATTTCGAAATCGTTTCGGTCTATGACCGAAAAAAACAGGCCTCAATCCTCGTCGCGCTTCTTCTGCAGCGGCAGTTTGCGACGAAGTGGTAACGTTTTGTGTTTCAAAGTTTGCTGTTTAGGTTTAACTCGTTTTATGATCCTTGTTGAGATGATAGCGAACATCTGCGCATCGTTTGCAGTAGTAGTATTCCAGTTTGAATCCGATTTTGTTCGCGTTAAACGGGGATGACCGGATCTGCCTTCTTTCTTCCATGAATTGACTTCTACCATATCTCCGTCTTGCTCGATTAAGAGCGCATCTTTTCCGCAACCCAATCTCTAATTGTATTTGTCTCCACCATGTATTCCGTGGTCGTCCCCGTTTCATCTGACCCTCCGTCTTGAAACTCAGCACCTTTCTTAATGCATCATCCTCTTCTCTCCTCAACACATGTCTAGTAGGTTTTTACTGTGCTTTAATCGTCAGCAGTGCGCAACATAAACTGGGAGCAAAGCAGTATGTTTTTTGCTTCGTTATAAGCTCGGAGGTTCTGTGATTCACGACGCCATCATGGAAGAGATTAGAGAAAACGGAAAAGTAAAAGTTGAAGACAACCCGAAAGCAAGCGTGACAGAAAGATTAACTGAACGTGTGTTGGAAGACATAAAGGTGTGTAGTGCGTCATAACGTACGTAAAATCTTCCGGCAGTCCGTGATGAAAAAAGTGAATGTCGTTTACTCTTTGTCCTGCTAACAATGAAAAATAGGTTAGAACAGCGTGGTCAACCTACCGGCCTGCGGGCCGCATGTGGCCCGCGAGCTTACTCTGTATTGATTTAATGTTGTGTGTATGTTACATTACGCAATTTTGATAAGCGCAAACGTAGATGGACGATATTAATGGCGTTTTAATAAAGATGTACGACATTAACGTCATAAGTAATTGGACACGCTGGGTGAGAACTGCAGTCAACTTTCCTGCTTTATTGATGGATATATGCAAACCTGTAGTTACAGTTGGTAGTGATGAGCTGCACCTTATTGTCGTATGAGGAGAACGGATATGATCCATCCGTTCGGGGCACCGACGTTGTCGTACAGGGGCCCGAACCCCAATTCGTTGGGGCCGCTAACAGGTGCCAGCTGTCCTCCGGACCCTGGCCGGCGAAAACAGAGGGAATATTATCAACTGTACCTATATCCGTTGCTCCATCGGTGAATTGGAGTAGACTTCCTTTTGGAGGTTGATTTTGCATCTTATCGGAGTTGTTTCCATGTTGAAATATAGTTATTCGCCGATAGGTAACATCCGCGTATTGGTAGGAGGGCTGGAGGTCTGCCCTTGGATCGATAGAGACAATGATCAATGAGCTGATGCGTAATTGCTCGGCAGAGTATCTGTTCATTTCAGCTGCTGTTGCGTTATCATGATTCTCCTTTTGTAATTTCTAAGGGCAAGCGCCCCGCGTTAAAAGAACGGATGAGCCTTTTCAACCCCCAGTGGGTGTAGCGATCCTGTTGTTTGGCGGCCTTGGCTGTTTTGAAACCCCCTAGAGCAATGGTAAGCAAACTGCGGCTCGCCGACATTATTTGTGCGTCTCTTCTAGCTGAACAGCAATGTCTCAAATTGATAGCGAGTTGTCGCCTCATATTTACTTATTTAATGTTTTTTTCATTTATCAATGTGTTTACGGTACACGAATTCGTAAGGTTAGATACCAAGAAGTAACGCGATTTGTCGTAGGTCATTTTATGTAAAACTTGCATTCTTTACCGCATTTTACTGACACTACAAACCGAGATTTCGGCTCGCTGGTGTTTTTGGTTTTCCGCAAATGACTCTGCTATTGAACAAGTTTGCCCACCCCCCACCCACCCCCCTTGCCTAAGGATTAACAACAGGGGGATCCCCTTGCCTAAGGATTAACAGCAGGGCATCTACAACGGGTCTTAAAATTAAAAGAAAGAAACGCGTCGCGACCGCTGCTCCGGCACCATATTGCTCCCCGGGAAAGGAGGTTATAACTCGAAGACTTCTGTTAGCTCGAGGTGGCTGAGTCGACATGTGCGCAGGGGGCGACGCAGAACATCAATAGTATCGTTATTCGAAAACTGGGCGTTCTGTTGAACACAATACTGTGGGAAAGTGTTCGGATAAGGAGGAACTCTATTTGGTAGCAACAAAGGAATTGGAACTTTCGGCGAAAGAACAAAAATTCATCGTTAAGAAGTTGCATCGCGCCCTCCCCCACCGTTCCCACGAGGCTATCATAGGCCTACGTTCAAAAAATGAAGAATAGCAAAACTGTGCTGAGCGGTTAAAACCACTAAACGAGAGGCGAAAAGCTTTCCGGACGAATGACGGTGTTGCGCCTAATCTATTTTTATCGAAGCAATTTTTCAACATCACGTGAACGCTTTAAAATCCATCTGTGCAGCATTTTTGGATGTCAAAAAAGCCTTCGACTCGGTTAACCGTGCCACCATCTAGTTAGCATGGAGAAGAATGGGCGTTCCTCCTGATGGACTATATAAAGGATTTGTGTATTGGATCGACAACGGTGCTCAGAGCAAAAGGTGAACTATCTCGCAAGATCAAAGAAAATCGCGGAATAAGGCGGGGGGGGCCCGCTATCGGTACCCCTGTTCTTGGCTTGATGGAATGGGCTGTGTCCGGACTTGATGAAATTTGGCAGCCTATCTAGGAAACCTTGGTATCACCCATTCGGCCTTTGCGGACGATCTAGTGATCTTGTGACTACCCCAGCTGGCCTTCAGAGGCTCTTAAGTATGCTGGAAGACAAGCTTGGACATTCAGGCTTAATTTTTAATCCTGCAAAGTATGCCACAACTGCCAATTTCGTTTAACGGTGGATGCTAACATTAAGAAATGGGTGGTGAACCCTGATCCCTTCCTTGAGTGTCCGGGCAGGGACATCCCTGTGACACCTGTTTCTTCCTTTTATAAATATTTGGGGATTAAGATTGGTGTTACATCAAATTCGCATTTTGTATCGGAAGTTTTGGAAAAGCAGCTTAGCTATCTCACCAGTGGACCCATGAAGCCCCAGCAAAGACTCTATGCTCTGCGAACTCACTTATTCCCGAGCCTGTTACATCCCCCAACCTTTGTGGCAATTGCTAAAAGATTTCTTCGATCATTAGATGTGCGAATATAGGGGACGGCGAGTGACTGGCTAAAGATGCCGAAGGATACTCCCAAGTCTTTCTTCATGCCTGCCATCAATTGGGTGGTGGATCGGAGTTTCACAGTTAGAGCATAAGGCGCCACTAGACAAGACACAGAGACTGGCGAAGTGCTGTGACACCTTTGCTATGGATATAGCGAAGGACAGTGCGCTGCCAAGGACAAGCCGCGGATGGGTGACCCATTTAAAGCCTATGGAAAACTAGCTACGAATAAGCAGGAATTGAAGGACTGTCCGACGGATGCGCCTTATTGGAATGTAGTTGGGCGAGGGCCAGAAGACGCCCGTGAGGTTCCTTTGACAAACTGGTGGTTGGTAAATGGAACGGCTTTGTTAAGTTGACGGGACTACATTGGGGCGGTGTTGTGATCTGCTTCATACTGCCCTCAGAGCGTCTAGGGGATTTCCCTGCAGCATCGCCCTACTGTGACTGTTGTGGTAGAGTAGAGAGTTTATCGCACATTCTGCAATCACGTGCTAGAACTTACAAGTAGAGAACAGGTAGGCATAATCGTGTGCGGGACCTGCTTGCCACTCCGTGTAAAGCGCAAAGGCTGGGAAGATGTGAAAGAGCGCAATCCCTGCATCCGCGTGGATCCGGCGCCCCGACCTGATCTGCTGTAAAGATAGACTGGCTGTAGTTGTCGACTTAACGGTGGTAGCTGACTTGGTTTGGACGATTCGCATCATCGCAAGAACCTGTATTATAACAACAATGAGATTACAACATGGCTAAAGAGTACGTTTAAGCGTGAGGCTGTCACTTACGGTGCGTTGGCGGGGCTGTGTTGCTGGGGCCTCCTATGGTTTTCTGCACCGAACGTTTGCAATGTCGAAAGACTTATAAATTATTGAGCGCGATAGTTTTTATTCACGGTTACTACGCTTGGCGCCATTTCAAAGATTCTACTTATATATATGAGCGTGAAGTAGGTGTAAGCGCTCACTACAATCATTTGATTATATCGCTTTAAACTTACTTGGTACTTCGCTTTCCTTTCGTGGCCGCTCTGGTAGTGTTTGACTTCGGGTTTGTCGTGTTGTCTGTGTAGTTAGTTATGATATTTTTGCCGTCGGACCCTACCTGAGCCCCCGGCGGGAGCGAAGGTTTATGGCGGGCCCTGAAACATGGGTTCCGAGCACGGCCTCCCTCCTACCCCTTTTGTGTCTCATGTTGCCCCACTGACTGTCGATATCACCCTAAAATTATCGCCCTTCTATTTCGGCGTTTTTTCAACTCCGGTAATATGGGAGTGAATGGCGGAGGGCAGGATACAAAAAAGTGCACTGTGAACCTGCATATTCTATTCTGTTTTCTGTCAAGGCAAGTTTTCGCGTGACATGTGTTACTTCCCGACAACTGCTATATTCTAGATTTTTTCGTGTCGAATTTAAACTCTTAATGTGCATTTGGTTGTCAGAGCCATCGCTTGTTAAATGTAACTCGCCATTGCTTTCAATGTCGCACGCTGGCAATTGAGAATAGAAGTAAATGGTTGGGGTGAACATTGGAGCTTCAGCTCATTGTGAACCATAAACGTGTATTTAGTTCCGTAAATGAGATCAAGCGTACGTAAGAAGTTCATGAAACTCGTTAAGCCGCCACTTTTTTAGTATTTCCACTGAAATCGAAGTTCTTGTCTACCTTTGTGTTCCTTGTTAGTGACGCGTGTGCGTGAATCGTACGTAGTTGTGTGGGGGTGTGAAGGTTAAATTATCTTGTTCCCAACTTTGTGCTTTTGTGTGGCCTCTTTTTCTCCAGCCTATTGATTTAACTGTGATTAATTCTGTTTGGACTCTTGCGTGGGTTGCTTAGCGCCTTTTCAGCAGCTCACGGGCCAATGCAAATTTGTTAACCCCCAAACTTTGCAATTTTGCTATCCCAACTGCATTTTTGATTTTCATTGTACACTTTGTTCTTCCTAATTTCAGGTTAAAGCATGCTTTGTTAGCGATTACAAAAGAGCAAAAACAATACAGACCGCGAAGATGGTCGCGTGGATGAAGGTATGGTGACTGTGAACATTTTATTTTGTCTCGTTCTTTTGTTTTTGCAAGATTTACTTGCGTTGTGTTGCTTGAAAAGTAAAAGCTTTTCTGCAGTATTTTGGTACGTTCTATTCTAGCTGTAATATAATATTTTTGAGCAGCTCTGATGAGGCCTGAATTTTGCGCAATTTTTAAGACGGTTGCATGGTAACACTGCGATTGACCGTATGCGTGATGACATGGTTGAATACCATAAACCTCACACTGTTATGAAAGAGTTCTTAGCTTCTTGTTTCGTTAAATACAATTCTTACCGGAGAAGTAAAAGCATCTAGTGTTAATTTTGAAAGTATAGTGAGAAAAGAGTGCTACCACCTCCACAGGTTTGGAAAATTGCTGCATCTTGTTTCGTAAGATTTTCCTACGTAAATGCACGCTGAACACTCGCACCACATAAGCCGTATTTTGAGGAAAGCTTACAAAAAGTTTCGATATGATAGATCACCTGCATAACTCACGCAAGCACATACTTCTTTACATAAAAATGACCTCGTTTTCGATAAACTGCATGTGCGTCTATGGCGAACTTCGTCCCATTCTCTTGACGAGTTTTATTGAAATAAATCCGTGTTTGTTGCAAGACTATGTTTCCTGTGCGGTTATATGAACTATTTGGGTTTCTGACAACGACTATGTTTATCTCATTGCATTACTTTCCCATTCAAAAAAGCGTTTCGTAGTTGCGCCTACGTACCCTACCTGTCAGTTTTAAACTAATTTCACAAAAACAAGGCTGCTTGAGCAAACTGGCTCAATGATATCATTGGTTTCACGAGGCTTCGGGCATAGACCCATAGCCACGGGGGCATTCGGTGGCGGTGCCTCAATTTTTTGTGCCCCCATAAATTTTGTTGTGGTTGTGTCCAGAAAAAATTGTTTTACACAGATAATAGAAACAAAAATCGTTCCCCTTAAAAACGTAATTTCCCCCCAAACCTTGAAACCTGGCGAGAGGGTTGTTCGGACAGTCTCTACACTTGTTGGAAGATCCGTTTCAAACGTTCACTGATGCGTTAAAGGAGATACACGATTATAATCGCTCATTCTCATTCGCACTCAACTTCTGGCACTGCATGAATTAGCGAGGGGTATCGTCGAGGATGTAACGCGTCCAAAGCTGTACAATTTCACACGTGTGCTTTCCTGGTTTACCAGTTTAACCACAGCAACAACTTAAAGTTAACCAAGTGCATGTTTTCCGCCATATACCTTATTTGGAGTTCGCAATTACATTCTGATTGTCAGCTACCTTTGCGTTTCGGAAAAATACACACCCTGACAGAAGGATTGTCATTTATAGTTTGAGCGCATTTCTTAAGAATTCCTTCAACTTGTTTGTGCGGGTGGTCATAGGCGTGGCCATGTGTCTCCCCCCTAAAATTTTTAGCATATCTAGTGATTTTGTGCTTTGAGAAACGGTTGACGTTGTTGCAACCTCTCCGGTGGCGTTACGTTGAATGTGTGATTCACCACGAACGGGATGTGCGCGAAGAACAATAATATATATATGTGGCGCGAACAAGCAACAACAGAGTGATCGTGGCGTGGAAGCTCTGCCGATATTAACTTGTGAACGATTGAACGCAACGACTAGCGTACGCGGGGAGTGATCGCGGCGCGTGAACTCTGTTGTTGCTTGCTGCCACGGTGCGAAGCTTTGCGCACATGCCGCTCGGGCTTTTCCGATCGCAACAACGGCTTTCTTTGCTTCGATTTGGCAAAACAGCAAAACGCCAGCGCTTGTTCTCTTGTAACAGGAGCATCATCCCGAAAAGGAAACAACCGAAGTGGAACCGCGTCCCCCTCCTCCCCCTGACATGATTTATCCGCTGGATGGCGTCTCGCGGCTTTTCATTCCGGGTAACGTACGGGAAGAAGCGGCAGAGGTCTTGTTTGAACAGGTTCGAAACCCGACAGCCACACTGTGCCCGATCTTTATTTATCTTGTCTGCACAGCTGACTGGATTTTGCCAGCTTGGTGCAGGTTTGATCCAAGCAAGTCGCCAATAATTACGCTGTTTCTCATTTCGGCTGCAGATGTACAGGCAGAATCAGCTATAGCGCTAAAATTTATAGCCACAGTGGTATAACACCAAGTGTGTTCTTCGACTTAAAAAAAATAGATGTGAAGTTCGACTTTTTTCCATCACCGTTGCTTAATGCAGCATTGCTGCTGAGACAAACATGGCGGTGGAACGCCAGTCATCTTGATTTGCCGATAGTGACACTGAAAACGAGGGCAACCATCAACTGGTTTCGGGCACGTGTAGTGTGCACGCTGTCGTGTTCGGTGGCGTTCAACATATACAACATACAAGTACCTTCGATAAGCACGCACAAAACAACTGACGCTCACTTTCACACATGCTAACGGTGCCCTGGTTTCCCTGAGGGCGCATGCGGACGATTACATTGCAAGCACTGATTGCTATGCACGCACGATGATTAGTACCAAACACCACACACACGACGCAGCACGCTGTTATGAATAGACTTTATGGAGGCACAAGAAAGCAAGCCTTCTCTCGAAAACCCAAACCAACCGAAGCCATGCAGCGCTTTCATAAATGTTCCTTGATAATCCACCCAGGCCCGTGGCCATGGTGGGGGCATTCGGGGTCAGTGCCCCTCTAAATGTTGATTGGTCTAAAATAATTTGTTTTAAAAATATAAAAGCAAAACTATTTCCCCAAAAAAATGTGCTTTGCCCCAAACCTTAAAACCTGGCTACGGGCCTGAAGCCACCCGCTAGCCATAAACCTATATAACAGCTCGTGTATTTTGAATTTATAACGTACCAGCGGTGCAATAGCGTCACCAAAGCACGCGCGACATTGACTCGTTGACGAGCTTCATAATTCTAAAAGCACCGCACTTGCTTTGACGGCGCGCTCCTTTTCAAAGTTATCGTCGCAGCTTGACAATAAAAAGCGTGTATTTCTCTGCAACAGGGGTGTGCAACCATACAAAACTGCCGGGCCAAATGCAAATAACCAGATTGGTCCACGGGTCACAGCTGCATGTGTCGAGCTCTGCGTGTTAGACAATTTGCTGACCACTCACGGATGATTGGCAATACCCTTTCAAAATGTGAACCTTTCCGCGGGCCACGAAACTTCAGCTACCGGGCCACTGTTGGCCCACGGGCCACAGGTTGCACGCCCCTTCTCTAAAAGATGATTCAATTTCGTGCTGTCTTTCAGGACAACGAAAGAGTTTCTTTGGCCACTTTGATACTGGACTGCCTGCTGCACTGTCCAATCGACTCGAGGAAGGCCCTCGCCTCAAGCATCCTTGTCACAGGTGAAAAGAATCGTGTGTTTTCCGCGTCAGTGACAGCTTTTTGCTTTCCCCTTCAAAAGCTTTCGCTACCGTGTCATGACGAACACCCACACATGTTCGTCATAATGGACGACGATCGAAGTTGTCGAAGTGGTTTCTAGCAGGGTTTGCAGAAGCATGATTTTTTGAAAAACTGTCGAAGCTTTCAAACAGTTTCAATTTTACTGTGGACGACCCGCCGTTGAAAAGGTATATAAAGAACCGTGTACTTGTACGTTTCAGGAGGCACCACGATGCTGCCTGGTTTTCGTCATCGACTCCTCTTCGAAATGAAAGAGCTCGTCGAGCAAGAACAGAGATACGAAAAGGTGAGAATTGCGACTCGACATTCGTAGCGCTGCCAATCAAAAAGCGAACCGGTTTGTAAAAGCGCCGCGACGCTTGAAAAGCAGATGAGGCATAAACATGGAATGATTGAATAGCAACGAATCTTTTTTTGACTGTTTTGAGTTGTTCCTGTTTTATTATGAAAAGAGAAAACAAACACCGCGTATCCGAAACTGTTAGAGCGCCAATAAAATTTCCTCCAACCGTTCTATTTCCAACGTAGAAGCACCCATGCTCTCCGCAAAAAAAACTGGCGTTTCGCTGCTTTTCTTCCATGACATCTTTCCGCCACAGCTGTCCGCGTGTGAGTTCCGTGTCCACAATCCGCCAACGAAGCCCAACTTGGTCGCTTGGCTCGGCGCATCCATCTTCGCTTCTTTGGACTCCTTCAGCAAGCGATCCGTCACCAAGGAATACTTCGAGCAGGTAGCGGGGCATGGGGGGGGAGGTGTACGACGGCGGTTCCGCCACAAAGTTGACAGGCCTTGTTTTTAGGCCCAAGGCGCATTACTTGCCTCCGATGCAGGCAGTGTTTTTTATGATGTTTTGAGAGACGGAAACGGTCTTTGAAAATGCAGTAGAAACTCGCTTGGTCTTTGAAAATGCAAACGGTCTTTGAAAATGCAGTAGAAACTCGCTTTGAAAATGCAGTAGAA
>JGI24159J19872_10003352_pt1 | contig 19891 bp, 13 predicted proteins | sample Ectturendosymbi4_FD_19872 | JGI IMG/M metagenome (IMG submission 19872) | reverse complement strand
GGTTTTCAAGACCTTGAAAAAGTATTGAATTTTGCCAAAATGTACATTAGGTATTGAAAAAGTATGGAAATTCTAAATGGAAAAGAAATCTCAAGTACCTGAGCAGAATTTTACTGAAGGCAAGCACTTCATTATTTATGCAGTGTTGTGCAATGTGTAAAATAGAGTTTCATGACGAGGAATTTCGAAAAATGAAGAGAAGTAATGTTATTGAACTTCTTAAATTTAGTATTGAAAAAGTATGGAAAATGATTTTTTAAAATGCGTGGGAACCCTGTGTCTTGTGGTACTTTTGTTTGATGTTTTTGTTCTTTCCTATTTACTTCATTTCTATACTGCACAGAGGCTTTACAGAAAGCATAAAACATACCGAAGACAACAAAGCTCACAGAAAACGCAAATATTCGAAAGGCAATAGCTATTCATTGATGAGAGGCAAGTGACAGGCAGGAACACTGGTGGTTATTGCCTGAAGATGGCTAAAATCAGATCAAACTTGCACACTGGCCAATATACTGGTGTTCCCTCTGACCACGGCCAGAGACAGGCGTTGGTGGAGCCATTGTCGCTCCCTGTGGTCACCCGAAATGTCAACAAGTTTCTTTGACAGCTCAAGAAAGGGGCAGTGGACTTGCGATACACACCAGTGGTTTCGATTGCAACTGTTTGAAATTATGAAATCTGATGCAGACCAATTTGATTTGAAAATGTGTAAAGTAAGACTGCCAGCCATATCATTTCTGAAAGTTTTTTTTTCAGCAGTGGCTATGGATACGCTTGTGGATCTTGAAATTTGAAAAGTTATTCATACACCACCTGTGACATAACAGTAATGCACAGCAAGAGTGCAGTAGGCTTAGTAGAAACGAACTAAACGTAAAAGATACACCCTAAACCTAACCTTAACCCTAACTGTAGCCCTAACACTAACCCCTAAACGTGACACCTAAGCCTGAAAAAAAGTAAAGAAAAAAAACTTTTGCAAAAGGTGGCAAGGTGAGAGTTGAACCAAAAACCATTGGCATAGTAGCCACAATGCATAACTCTTAGGCCACAAAAACCACGCAGTTTTTAAATGACAAAGTGACCCTTTTATTTGAATTGCCTCAGGATAGGCGTATCCGTAGTCATTTCCTTTTTTCTGCCACAGACTGTGGCAGTCATCCATTGAGAAGACATACTCATGATACTGCAGAGTCAGACACAATGAATTTTGGCATGACTAAGGATCTAGTGTAACTGCTTTTGCTGCTTTGCTTAACATTTTAGCAGTGGCTACAGAACCGCCTGTGCCGTGGATCTTCATATTTGAAACCTTATTCGATCGCCACCTGTAACACTAACATGACAGTAACACATGATGAGAGTGCAGTAGGCTTGGTAGAAACGTACTAAACATAAAACGTAAACTCTAACCGTAACCTAAACGCTAACCCTAGCCCCTTAACCTAAAGTTTGGAAACTTTTGAAAAAAGTAAAGAAAAACTGGTCCTGGGATGAATTGAAACGTTCAACCACTACGAGTAGTAGTAGTACTACCAAAACAAAAGTCGCCAAGGTGAGAGCTGAACCGAAAACCATTGGCACAGCAGATGTAAATGCATCCGCTATGCTATTAGGATGGTGCTGCTTGAGTGATAAACACAGCGTTTTATTTGAACCGTCACCATGTTATGCGAGCTGGTTCCGTAGCCACTTCCTAATATTTTCGTGGTTGGCACATATCTTTATGTACTTGATATAATATTAACAGGGCAGATACCACATTATATACCAATGCAAATCTAACATTTGTTCCATATAAGCTGTAATCCTTTTTTTTAAACAAATTGCACAAATTTATTTCTGAAAACTATGAAGAATGGTTGATTTAGCAATTTGATGTATTCTTTGGACTTAAATTGCAAAGTGTTTTTTAACTGTAAATCTAATATAAACATGGATTACCTCTCAAAAACTGCCTGGTGTCCATCTTATTTTTTCTGGAAAACCAACGGTACTGAGAATGTTCATGAGTTACCATGTGACATTTGGAATGCTGTTGTACTGTACATTATTAAGTAGCTTTTAAAAAACAAAATTTTATCTTCAAGAAGCCTGAAGAAATGGATTTTTGCCTTTAAGTTGGGGGTATGTAAGACAATCTGCTTGGCCAGAAAAGTGGTGATGTTTTTCTTAACTTAACACCACTGATTTGCAAGAAAATGTATCAGCTACTAGGTCTTTTTTTGTCTGAGGTTTTCCTTCTTTGAGTGACTACTTGTTACAGCACTTATTCATGTTTAGAAGTCTTGATTGTGTACTTCCCATAGAATCCAAACAATTTTCTGAAGATACCATTTATAAAATTTTCCTTATTGAGGTAGATTTATGTGTTCATATATGTATACTTCTTTACAGATGTAGTGCATGTATAATTGTTACTGAATTCTTGATAAGCTCATGTACATAACTGTAAAGAATAAACCAAACTGTAAAAACAATGAATAGTATAGATGAAAAGAATGCTGCTTGTGACAGGTATATTGATGACACCAGAGGCCAACTGTTGTTGGATTGCAGGTAGGAAAGTTTATTTTGCTTTTGTGCATACTTTTACATGTTTATGTGATATTAACTGTAACTGGACTTAACGAATTGAGTATTTTTGTAGATCATGTATGGGAACAGTTTTTATTGATAGTAATCGTGAAGTCTTCTTTTTGGAGAATGCTATAGAAAAAAAAATTTATTGTGAAATGGAAATGAATTCATTTAAAATTAGCCAAGCCATTAGTAAAAGTTAAGCATGATGTGCACATTACGTTTGATGCAAACATGCAACCTATACCACACACCCTGTTTTTTTTGGTCATAAACTGAAACGTTTTTGAAATGACCAAAAAAATTTAGTCATTTCAGTCAGAATGTTTGAAAATATAGGCTAAAAACACTTTTATGGAGAGTTTTAATGCAACTGTGACAAGACAAATGACCAAAATGTTTCAGTGACCAAAACGTCTCAGCTAAAAATGACCGAAATGTTTCAATGAAAAAAACCAGCACACACCTGAGACCGAGTCACCAAACCCTTGGTTTTAATTGAACCCATGTTAAAAACAGTTGAACTAGAGGTATCCATCACAAGGCTGGACAACAGGTAATTAAAAGACAATCAAGTATAAAGGGCTTAAAACCTAACCAGTTAGGATGACCTCAGGTAAAACATTTAATTGTTAATCCTTAAAAGGATCTGTCACCCACTTTTCATGGTGTGTAGTGTCAGTGATGGTTCTGTTACAGTGTTTCACATCTCAGATTAAAGTGTGATTGATCAATTCACATTGGTAAAGTGAATTGTCATNTAAACCTCTGCAGGTAGAGTCCTTCAAGAAAACACTGCATGCAAGAGTGTTAATCTCAACTGGTTCAGCTGCAAGGACAAATCAGAGTTTGGCTTGCTGTTGATTGTCATCACTATGACAGAAAATAAAAACCCAGGACAGATGTCTTGTTGTTAGTAGTTTTCCAAAAGTGCTGATCACTGATCATGATGCAGTGTTTCATAAGTCTCACAATTGATACTTGTGTTCTTTGGATCAGTGGTTCGGAACCACTTGTGTTCTTTGGATTACTGGTTCCCAAAGTTTTTTGTCCACGGAACACTGCAGAGTTACTTTAAGTGGACAAGGAACCCCTGCCAAGTAAACATAAACACTTTTTTCACCCAAATTGCCATTATTAAGGTTTCGTACTATAAACAAAATTATGCACAATAAAAGTAAACCGTAAAACATAAACAATTCAACGTCAAGCCCATCTTATGGATTGCAACAATTCTGAATAGTCGGGCTTAATAGCTGATAGTTATTCTTATATCTGATGTAGCGTCCAATCTGCTTAAAACTGAAAAAAAGAGCTTGTGGAATCCTTTAGATTTGTCTATGGAACCCTAGGGTTCTGCGGAACCCACTTTGGGAATCGCTGCTTTGGATCATATAAATTACTTCTTTCTACTATTATCTTACTAGTGATTGGGACTAGGAATCATTTGGTTTTCTAGCAATACACAGTGCTGCATTTTTAATACAGTGATTACAGATTTTTCCTGATTCTGAAATTCTGTGTGGTTTGTGAAAAAGCTCACTATTTCTAACATCAGAATATATTATTTTTACTTTCAATTATTTTTACATATGTTGCCTTATTTCTTTGTTTTTTGCACACATCTAATAGAACCTGCCTGTAAACTTATGTGTGACTATGTTGTTGTGCAATAATACACTAATTTGATACTAACATCAGTATCTTAGTAAAATATTCCATGTTCACTCAAGAAGAGTTAAAATCCATTTACTTGGGTACAGTGGAGTTCTTCAAAATGAGATGTACAACCCATGTTGGCAAACTATACTGTACCCAAGTAAATGGATTTCAATTTTTGTTTGTGCAGTAGTAGTTAGTTCATAGTTTTCAATCTAAAGCGTCTTCTGTGTCACTTGGTTTGATAGAAAGAAGTATACTGCTGTGGACAGTATAAAAACAATCAGTATATTGGCCAACTTGGCCTTGCACAGACATAGAGTTCTTATTTTTGCTCAATGTGGCCCATGATAGGGGAATAACATAATATTGTTGATGCTGATTACCCCTCTTTTTGCAATGTGTGTCACTTGGTTTCATATTGTTTGAATTTCGTTTTTTGCTTTTTCCTCAATGAATTACTTTTGTTTGGCTTGGAAAGTTTTTGCCACAGTTGACATTGTTGCTAGTTTCACAGGAAACAATTGTTTGTTCAACCTCAACTGTTGGCCATGGATTTGATCAAGGTGTTGCTGCCTTGGTTTGCTGTGAAACTGTGTTGTTATCTTCATAATTGCATCAATATCCATTTGGTCCTTGAGTGTGTCTTCATCATTGCCAGCATATCTCCAACAGTCTAATTTTGCTGTTTTTGCTGATTGCTGTGTCCATAAGAAAGGACACCATATGAAATAAAAAAATTTGCTTCAAGCTGAGGACCACACTGGATCAATGTTTATTCAAAACTTGAAATTATTGCACATATTGAAGCTGGACCTAACATAACCTTATTGCGCTATCACTAATCATTAAATTAACTAAAAAAGTGAAATCAGTTGCAATATTTTCGTTTGCTCACTGAGTAATTTCAAGTAAAAATGTTTTTAAAAAGGCAAACAGCAAAAACTTAAAAATAAATGAGTCCCAATTTAAAAGCAAGGTAAATGCAAAAATCCGTCTGTTAGTCCCAAAAGTTTATGTCAGGGCAACCCCATTTCATTTAAACGTCCAGACACCTCTTGATACAGGTCTTTTCCTGTAGTTGTGCCATGCATTGGATGTTATCCCAAAAACTTTTCTGTTACGCACAGGTTTGAGTCGACCCCACGGATTACAATTGACAACTGGGCATGTCAGACGTGTTAGTGCTTTCACCCACAGCAATATGATATTGGATAAAATCTTTTCCCTTTGCCACAAGCTGATCTTTCAGTTTAGTGGAAAGCTGCTGTATACATTCAGCAGTGGTGTTTCTAGTCAGGCTCACATTAGAAAACAGTTGCCTTTTTTCTGGATACATGACATCACAAACATTTAGCATGCAGTGTCTTGCATCCTCTCCCTTGGTAAAGGGACAGGCTGATTTTGCAACCTCTTCTGCCACAATAAAACTGGCCTTGACAGCAGCCTTGCTTTGTGTTTTGGCTTTGGTGAGCATAACCTGCTGAGACTTACGACTTCTTTTAATGATTTAGTTCCATATCCATATTCTTGTATTATTTTTTGTCTGTGTGTTTCAGCGACGTTTCATAGTGCCTATGTTATATTTTTTAACTGCTGACACACTATCTTCATATAGAAGACAGAGGTAAAGATTTTCTTCACTTTACCTCTGTGAACATGTACTCTTCCTCCCATCTGGCTTGAAACCCCGTCTTTTCAAAGTCCACCTTTTATTTAGTCATTTNTGAGGAGAGGGTTGCTGCAAGCATATGTTTGCTGCACTGCTGCGCACGCACCGGCCTTCTATGTACACAAATGCACTCACAGTNCATTGTTGAGCTTATAGTATTATGGCGGTGCATGCAATATGTGCATACCATTTGTAATAATAATTAAATATCATCCCACAGGCAAAAATACTTCATTCACAGGTCTTGACGTTTACACATATGGTTTAGGTGATGATCCACACTGAACTTCCAGATTGCTGTCAATAATCTTTGACTAAAATTCGTACCTATCATACTTGCAAGATTTAGTGCTTCCCAGGAAACCAGCTAAAACAATAACTTAACTAGGTCTTAGTAAATACAGATATGTAAAATAATATACAAGTCTTTACGACTCTAAGCAGCCCTTGGATATGTAATGCACTACAATAGTTGTTGCCTCTAAAGATGAATTTGCATGTTTTTCAGCATTATTGTTGATTACCAACAGCAAGTAACTGGTGCCACCAGGGTGAAGTTAAAAGCGTAAGTTTCTATGAGCAACCATTAAAGATGCTATGTGTTGTTAATAAGTCTGGTTATTTTCTTCATAAGTGACCCCATATTTCAGGCAGTATTGAAATATTTGCTGCTATGTACTTTTAAAAAAGATGAGTTAATAAAGGTTGATATTATATACCACTTATGTATCTTTCTTTTGTGGATCTGGATAAAACAAACATGCTCTAGGAGAGCATTATTTTATGGTTTTGTACGTGTAGTGATCGGGTGCCTCACTTTCTTGCGCACTCCGTTAGGTCTCAATTTCAAAAGACCAGATTCACTGCATTTTAAACTNAACACCTTCAACAGTTTTAAGGGTTGTGGCCTTAACTGCTAAATTGTTATTGTAACTCCTAATTGAGAACCAAACACCAGATAGAAGATAAAGAGATTGTTAATCATATTAACACCAATGTGTTTACAAGTGTTGTTATTGTTGTTGGTTTCAATGACTGAGTTTTGAAATAGGACCTTGTGGTTGAGACCTGACTGCTTAATTTTAGTGATACTGTTGTTTTTTTGTTCAAAAAGGCTAGTTGTTTGTGCTATATTTAATAACTTTTTTCGAGTTTTAATTAGACTTCACAATATCTTGTGAATTTGCTTGTATTTGGAAAGTGGAATCACGGTGGTTTGTGTCAACAAGATTTTTTTAAACATTGAATAGTATTTTAATGTTTTCCTGTCATTGCAGAAATAATGTAGATCTTGTCGCCAGTGATGGATACAGAATGGTACGCAGTGATGGTACAATCATCGAAAGTAATCCTGATCGGTATCCCATAAATGGTAAGAAATTTGGCTTGCACCTCCTTTATGCTTCTTCATCTGAATAGTGACATTTATGCATTTAAGACTGAGCGTGGGAATAAATAAGAATATTTCTTAACACTATAAAAATATCTGTTATTAGATTCGATCGTGTCTCACAATTTGGAGACCATTGCTTAGGTGTGTAGCTATGGGCAGGTCTAAATGACACTACAGCAATATAAGTGGAGCAAAACTGTTTGAATTGTCTTCGGAAACCAGTTGCAGCCAAATTATGATGTTGTTTAACCACTTCACAGTGCTTGCAAAGCTTTCAGACCCAGGGCATGTTGCTGATGCAGGCTGACTCAGTTCCAGCAAGACTGCTGTTAGTCGCTATCGTGTTCTGCCAGCTTGGTGATTGTGGTGTACTGGCGGACTTAAAATATTTCGCTTCGTTAACATTTTCAAGGACAGCTTTCCTCCTTGTTTTTAATGCAGTTTTCAGATTTTACATTGTTTTGCAGATGAGGCCAAAAGGGAAACGTACAGACTGGCATCATTCAAAGCATATCGTGGCGTGTTAGAGCCAATTAGGTTGACAATGGCTGGCTTTTACTATTCTGGTGAAATAGACCGAGTCATCTGTTTCAGGTAATGAGTTGGTTTGTTGAAAAATCCCACCAGAACCGGTTTTGCGTTTGGCCGCTTCGCTGAATCGTTTTCACAACTAAGCGTTAAAGTTTTACTGAGTAACGAATGCTTCGGTCGGTGACAGTGGGCTGAGCTGTTGCGAGCCTCCTTTTTAAACTTATTTTTCGGTTTTTGTTCCGATGTTGCTAACCATCGAAACTGCATCAGCATCGGATAGCACCACCTGAGCAAACGCATCGTCCGCCCCTCAAGAAACTTTGTTACCTTGGTTTCGGTTTCTTTGCCTACAAAGCACAGGCTAAGCTCTGTGCTCCACTGATCTGGCAAGCAAGAGTAGAACTCTGGTGCGCCGTCTCGGGACGAGTGAGAAAACCTACCTCTTCTGTTCTTCAGTTGTCGCATCGTCATCGAAAGTTTCGTACCTGGAGANAATCCCGCCGCAACTNCATGGCACAAGAAAGACTGCAAGTTCGTGCTGGGTTTGGACTCCGGAAATATCGCTTTGGGTAAAGTCCTTGTTTCGGTGTGACGAAGCGATTGGCGTTAGCAGAGCGATTTCCAGTTGGCTTGAGAAGTTAGCACAGCCAACATTTTCCTTTGCAAACACTGCATTTAAGCTCAATTTTAATGTATGACCTAAGTCATGCACGCTGCACCGGAAGATGCCAAGTTTTGACTAAACGCACGGCACGTAACCACGTTGCTGAGAAAGGCCGGTGGGTAATTGGTGTTACTTGAACGGCAGCACGTCGGTAAACATTGGTGTGCTACTGTACGGCGTAAGAGGAGAAACNCCATTCAGCCGCAAGTTCNTATGCTTCGCTTTATCCCACGTTCTATACGTGTGCTTAAGACAGACGTAAGACCACGTTTTCTTTGACTGCGCGTGATGAACTTTCGCAAAGCTCGGACCCGTAGTTCATTTTGTGCTGCAAGGAACAGAGCACACCCTCGGGCAGGTTCTGCGCAAGTGATATGCTGTGTTTTTGTGTTTTAGGTCGACGCGTTTTGGAAATACAGTAGCATAGGTCGTCTACGAACGCCTGTAACTGGTGCCTTTTGTCTGCTTCGTTGTTGTGTGTTTTGATTTTAGCAGCTCCCGCTATTGAACGGCCGAGGCGCTTCAGCACAACAATCAAAGTGTTCAATACAGCTGCTGCTTCCTTTTCTTCGCTACGTGTGATAAGCCTGTTGTTTTTTCGTCATCGACGTTGATTTTATGTGAATTCAGAAACGTAATTAAAAGAAATAGTTTTCGCTAATTTTTTTCCACTTCTTGAGCGTTTGGTGTGCAAGCTGATCCTGTGTGGACTTGCTTGCAGTGTATTTTGAGAGCAAATTTATTTCGCTTGCTCTTATTGCTTGCCAGGTGCCGTCGCAGCTCTGCCTCCTCGTAAACTGTCTGTCGGAACAGCCATAGCACCCCCACCATCTTCAGGAGTTCCCTCAAACGAGGTGAGCAGCAGTTAGACACATGTCGGACGATTTGGCACGCCCTGCGCTGGTCTCGATTTATTTCTTACTGTGCAACTTTACTGTTGTGGGCTAGTTTCTTGTTTCAGTTACTTCGTATCAGTCTTCCAGAAACATCTCTTCGTGTATGCTTCTGGTTTTTGTTTGACTTTTCTTACTGCAAAAATAAGTCCGTTTCGCATCTCCATCGGAAGATAATACTGTATATCAGCGTTCCCCAAAGTCCGGCCCGCGGGCCAGATCCGACCCGCGAAGGGTTCCAGTCCGGCCCGCGAACTTTCTTAGAAATGTTTAGTATTTTAACAATTTCGTGTAAATGAAGTAATATAAGATGTAATTACTCAAAACGGCTGAAAAGCATTTGTTGCAATTGAGAATTTTATCCCGGTAAGGTTTAGGCTACAAAAACCAAGCTTATCTCTTGGATCAAAAGATCAACTGCAAACGTTTTGGAGTTCACTTGCATTTTGTGTAACAGACATGATTTACTTAGGACCTAGGCCATACTTTTTAATGTTGCGCATTGCGTACAGTTCAGACAAGCAAACACAAACATAGAAAATTGTTACATCTTAGTTGCTTTTTCGTTGGACGATGCTGCGCACCAACCGCCTAATATTGTACTTGAGCTTGGCGCCGAGACTGCTGTAAAATCCACACTAACGTGCATAAAAAAATTGTAAATTGTAGCAGGCATTTGGCGTTTGAAGTGTAAGCGTTATTTGGCGGTTTTTGGATTTTTAACAGGAATGCTGCGTGCTGATTTTGCTGATTTTGAGCGAGTTTGTTGGGTACCGGTATTTAACACCATGAATAGCAGGGTGGAGTCTCGATACTTGATCTCGAGGCCAGTTTCAACAGTGGTGTATGAGGCGGGGGTGCAGGAGGGTACAAGCGCACCCCCAAAAGTTTTGATTTGTCAAAAATCCGGGAAATTTGTCTGAAAACACTGAAAAAAAATCCCGCAAAATTTGGGCAGAGACGTTTCGACGCCTTTTGTTCTCATTGTGTGATGAATAAGACTGACTGTCGAAATACGTCTGAATTTGACTTCGGGCAAAAGCCCTTCGCACCCCCAAAAATTTGCCTGCCTCGCACCTAGTAGTCTCGAGACTTGTTTTTGCGAGTCTCGGTCTAGAAAGATTCAGGTCTCGTCTCAGTCTCGGAGGATACGTGCCGGCCTATAGTTAAGACCGGGCGCAAAATACTCTGTCTCAAACTATGTAAAATTTTACACAATTTTTTGACAGTTTTACCGATTTTGCGTATGTCAATATAATCGACCGTTACCCCAAGACTTGTGATTTTTGTTGTTTTTAAATGAAATTTAAGCGTTGTCCACCTTTAAATTGCCAAGATCAGGCAACGTCAAGTTGCAAAATTTTGCAACAAAAGGTCAAAATTCTGAAATGTCGCACTTTTGGACCGGCCTCAAACCGATTGTCTTGAGACTTTGAATACTGCAACAATATGACTTAGTGAAACTTCTTTAATTCAACGTACTTTTGTCTGTTATATCTGCATGTAAGAAATAACATAAGCAAATATGAAAAGTGCCGAAAATTCGCAAAATTTCATCTTCGAAGTGATGATAACACTTTTTTGAATATTTGTAGAAACATTTCGAAATAATCTGCAAATTTTCGAGTCTTGGACTTTTCGAAGAAGTCTCGGTCTCGAAGTTTAGGTCTGGACTACGTCTCTGCTGTTTAGTCAGTGATTGGTGAGGTACACAGAGTTCTTGAAAATCGTAGAAGCAATTTAACGTACAGGAGTATCAAGCGTGAAACCAAATATTACGACTATCATTCAACAAAAAAAGTTGTTGCAAAAGTAACATTGCAAACATGTTATGAAACACATAAAAAATTTCCAATGTGCAAGCGTTTCTAATGTTATGCGTGTGTGTTTCTTGTTTTGCTTTTTCAATGCACGAAACAGTCCGGCCCGCGGACGCTGATAAGGTCGCGGATTTGGCCCAGGATCCAAAAAGTTTGAGGATCGCTGCTGTATATCGTTTGTTTCCCCTCGTATTCCTTTTCAATACTCGTGTCTAGAGCAGCTCCAAACCTTCTTGAAATTGTTGTTTAGTTGTCGTGCGTTTGACACATACGACATGTTGCCCAACTTAACATCTTGCGTCTCANAAACGACCTAAGATTGGTGACGANGATGACGTAATTCTCTTGAATCGCGTTTGTCATAACCGGGACGAGATGGTGTCATGTCACTGTGTCTGCTTTCAGGCAATGGCACGCACGGTTGCCAAACACTAGCGTTNGCTAGTTTTTAAACAGGTTTGTCAAAAGCCAACAGAGGTGGAGGAGCTTGTTTTTTGCAACAAGCCTACATTTAACGGAGCTGCAAACATTGCTTTGCAGATGGTTAACAGAGTGACTTCAGGCAGATTTAATTTTGTTTTTTTCATAGATTAGAAATATGCATCCCAACACCAACAGTTTTTTTTTACACTGAAAATAATATTTTTTCCAGCAGGATCAATTCGTCACAATACTTGTGAAAGTCCCCGACGACCACAGGAGATTGCTCTCGTCTTTGAATCTGTACAAAGAGATTGATCGCAGGTGCGTGTTGTAGGAAAGACTGGAACTACAAAAAATAACTCGTGCGTTCATTAGCGTGACTTTACTGACCGGCGTGCAGGAAATGCAAAAGGCAAAGACCCGTGCGCGTCTTGTTTTGAAAAATTTATCGCGCATGCAGATAAATTTCCTGTCGTCACGTTCCACAGCCGATAAAGTGTCGAAATGTTGCTTCACATTTGTCTCTTCCGTCAAAGTCGAACGCCCTCACCTGCAAGGGTTGTAACCTGGGACCCCCCGGAGCAACGGTAAGACGGGGGGAGGGTCAGTGAAAGAGTTGAGGGTAATGGAAATCTATAAAAAAGCAAAAATCGTTACCAATCATTTATGCGTGTTTCTGTTCAGCAACAGGGTCGACATCAAAAATAATAAACGTCATAAAAATCCATTCTGAATTTTCGGGTGCACGCAAAGCAGCAATAAATTTGTTTCAAGTCGATCTTCATAAACCATGAAATGACTAATGATACTGTTATGAAAAAAGGCACCTCTGCCCTTGTCGCCCCGTTTATGAAAGAGCAGGGGGGCAATGTCCCCCGTCATTCCCACGCTCTCCGGCGTCCCTGTTTGCAACTGGGTTCCCACGATCCCTTCCCATAAGTTTGCAACTGGCCTCGGTCCCCATCCTAATACCCCACGCTTGTTTTTTGGTATGACAACGCGTATGTCCTGTTCCCTTAGCGCCGGGATCAAGGTTGCCGCCACGCGTACCGCAGTTTACTTGTATCTGAAAGATAAGCAAGAACCCTACTACGCTTATTAGTCTGTGCGGCATTTAAAAGTACACTGCTGGAAAATGTTGATATCTGACTCTGCTGTTATGGAGTCAGGCGCAGCTATACTTCTACGCGTGGCTTTCAAGCGGCAGCTACAAGTCGCCCGGTGCGAGTCGAAGAGTTGTAAAAAACATCCGACGACGAAAGCTGCTGCGCCAACTCTCGTAGTCGCGCCTCTTCTGTCGTTTTCAAGGACAACAAGGATATCGTGTTTCGCAGTTTATTACTGAGATATCAGGTTGACCGCTTTTCAACGAACGACCCGGACGGTCAGCGCACTGTTGATGAAAGCAGACAGTATCGGTGTGTCGCACCACGCCTCGGCGACACGTTTATTCGCCTGTGTCGCTTAAAATGCGTGAGAGCTGCTGTGACGCACAGCGGAATGATCACCAACACAGTGGCGTCGTTTTCCCGCTTGCTGCCGTTTTTAGTCTGATACAGTCGAAAACGTTTCACGAACCAAAGACGCGCAAGCAGTCAGATTGTGACGACAATTTGCTTCTGTTACGTAGCGTTATAGTCATAATGTCTCGCATGTTGATTGTAAGCCACGTCCGACAGACTGTGTTGGAGTGCGCGGGAAGTGAGTGGGAGTTACCGCCAACGTGACTGCAAAGTGTGGGATCCGGTCGCCACTGCAACGAGCCCACCCGAACGGCCGGTGACGTCATAAACGTTGCGTTTGTTTACGAATAAGCGGCTTGTTGAAGCCGTGCGCTGTGGAGCCGGAACTCAAATTTCAGGCTCCGGCTCCAGGCATCTAAATATACGGCTCCGGATCCAGAACGATGTCGTCCATTGAAAAGTGAAACCCCTTGTATTCTTTGTACAACTCGCTTGCCCCACAAACTATTTCTGCGGATTCGAAATTTCAGACTTTCGCTCGATTTCCATTACAAGTAGAACTCTTTATTCGATTTCGCTCGATCATCAAAGAGTTCTTGGCTTCGGCTCCAAACATCCAAAATTCCTCGGGCTCCGGTTCCACAGCCCCGGACTGCTATGTGCGGAAGATTTTACAACAAACGACTGTCAGCCTTGTGGTGGATATTCCAAGGCCGCTTGGAGAGTCTATCACGGCGGCCTTGAACATAAAGCAGTCGTGCCAACATCGCTGGCCTGTTTCGGCTCCGTTGCTTCTTTTAAGCCCCGGTTATAGGTTGGTGCAAAGCACAGTTTGGTCTCTCGGGTGGAAAAGCGGCTCGACCTCGGACCGCAGTCGCCCATGACAAATAACTTGAATCCTGGATGAAAACGTGTTGTTTTTGCGTTTTTTGTCCTGGGGCGGACAGCGACAAGCAAAAGCTTCAATCGACGCTGTTTTCGAACCACGCTGTGTGAAGCGTGTTTGGGGGTGTTGTATCTTGCCTATCGCATTTGGCTTTTCACGCTCTGCGTTCTGCAACAGTGGCAATTTCAAGAAAAGAAAGTTAGGCAATGCAGTTGCCGAGTGTCGTCACGGTTTGCTGATTCTGTGTATCAGCCAAGTTGACACGGGGGCGTGACCTTGAAAGCGTCGTTCAAACGTAGTTGTTGCTGCTGGGCATTGTGCTGAACAATGGCACCACCACTGATCCCGGCGTTTTCCTTTGAAAAGTGCTGTTCTATATTCATTGCGGCCAAAGCGCTTCATGTGGGCTTGCACGTTTGAGTTGAGGTGCGTCGCGCAGCTGTGCTTACTACGCGCCAGCTTGTAGATGACCTCTTGCAATCGCGCAATGCCTGACTCGCTTTCATCGATACGTAAAGCAGGCCCTTGGCCAGTGGTTCTTAACGGGGCACACAGTGAGAAATCGCGAGAGTTCTCAATAAAAAATCTGAGGGTCCCCAGAAGGATCGCCATAGTGTTTTCATTTAACCCTCAGATGCGTAGACAATAACGACTACTACTTTAACTAATAACATAGGCGCAGACGAGGGTCCCGAAGTCAATATCTTTAGAAAAAGGGGTCCCCGGGTTTGCAAAGGTTAAGAACCACTGCGGTAGACAAAAGCTTGCTTATTCCAGTATATTTGCGTTCAACCATTCATTTGAATGGTCTTCAGTGTTTTCACTTGTACTGCTTTGAACGATCGATTTGACTGACGGTAGTTGAACCAGGGCCGCACCTGGGGGGACAACTGGGCAATTGCGCCCCGAAATTTTCAAAAACATGAAAACATGTTTCGTTGTCAGGTACAACAACAAGTTAACAATATGCTCTCCCCAAAAATATCAGCTGGTTACGGCTCTGAGTTGAACCAACAGCTGATTGCATTACAAGTAGAACACTTTAGCAATACCATCCATGGTATGTCAAGTGTTATTTAAAACGATTTTCCGAAAGTGAATTATTCCGGCTTAGCCTTCGGTAGACACTTGAGATGGGCCCAGAAATTAGCGAGGGTATGTTTCCACTCTAGGGTAAACCCCGAAATAGATTTATTTTTCTCATGTTGCTTTGCATGTCGGCCTCGCGACGAGTTCTGTGGGGGATGCGTGAAGCATTTGATTTTCCTCAGTCATTAAGCGCAGCAAAAAGTTAATGATAATTAACCTCCCCCGATCGGCGATGCGCGCGTTTCCGCGTCCATGTTGTCAGGTTGCTGGTTTGCGACGCTCACAGGCTGGAATTCGGTTCAAGCTCACACCATCGGAAGTGTTTGAAGCGCACAACTTTACGAGTTTGCACACCAAAGCTTCACGAGCGGTTGCTGTCATACTGCACTTCTGTCCTGTGTAAAGTTCACAGCCGTGCTTTGTGCCTGGTTGTAAAGTTTCTTTGGATTCGCTTTTTTACCGCAAGTATAAAAACTTGCTGTAACCGGATGGATTTATTTTAACACTGCGGCAAAATTATCCAGCGTTTCCCGTCTGTGTCAAGGAAGAATCGCTGTCTGATTTAATTTAACCTTAATATGTAACACGTTGAAACTAATAAGCCACTGCGGTAGTCTGCGGCCAAAAAAAACAGTTTCAATCACTAAGAGCTTCACACTTAACACAAAACACCGTCAATGGTAGAGCTGCACTCTTTTAACTAAAAAGATTGGCAACCGAGTAAATCACAAGGTTGCCAAATCTAGAAAGTCCTTTCAAACTAAAAATATTGCAAAAATCCGCTAGAAAGCCGCTTGAATAAGACCGATGGTATAGGCAGCTAGACAAATTATCCCGCTAGAGTCTTGCGGATTTAGGCCCCCAGACCAATTATTTTGCAGTTAGACAGCAGTAAAATCCGCTAGATCTAGCAGAAAAAATCCGCTAAATAGGCAATCCTGGTGAGTCACCAACTAAAACGGGCGCACGCTGATCACGCGAAATGACAATGCGGCTGTACAGAACAGAACAACACGTCCACACACACAGCTCACCTTTCCCTGTTCGTTACAGAAAATCGTTCACCAGGTCGTGGTCCTTACTGAGCGACACGGCCTTCACTTACGCCCTGGCAAGGCAAGGCTTCTTCTACCTGGGCAGTGGTGACCGCACGCAGTGTTTCTCGTGCTGCTCTGTGCTGAGACGGTGGCAACCGGTGGACAACATCGAGGAACTGCACCGCGAGGCCAATCCCCGCTGCAGGTTGGTTTCGGTTGTGACTTGATCGAAAAAAGCAAAAAACTCTTGTTTAGAATGCTTGTGCTTGGGTATCAACGTTCGTGTTGTAGAACTTCGTCTTATGGTAGAATGTGTAGAAACTGGAGCCAGGCTGGCCCTGTACTGCACGCAAAGCCTCACCAGCTTTGCCGGGAACGGTGGAAATGCCTTGGTTCAGAAACATTTGAAAGATTGCTGTTGACCGTGAGGTGTTTCGAGACCTGGGGCTGTCGCCCTCGCGACCGTCTCCAGTGTAAAAGCGAGAATGAAGATGAATGAAAAAAAAGTGTTTTGGTCGTTTTTTTTTGTATCAGTCGTCTGAACTTGCCACTTTTTCATTCCTTGCGACAAAGGCTGTACTGTCGGAGACAGGCGATTGAGGGAAGTACGTAGGTTGAATAACAATTTTGGCTTCGACAGCTGGCTGGTCGAACGCTGTTTTCAAACAGCAGGTTGGCATGAAAACATGTTTGTCTCGTAGTGAGTCACACGTCACGCTCCACCAGTTTCATAACCGTTTTACCCAAGCTGCGTGAGGTCACAATAAAAACACCCTAAAGTTTTCTCAGTTAATTGATTTGGAGAAATTTTTGCCTGACTCATGTTTTTTTTGCAGAATGCTGCTGTTAGCGGATGAGAGAAATATTCCCGTCGATGGTGGACCGGAAGACAGGTAATAATATTTTTTTGCGAAGTTTGCATTTTCTGCCCACAAACAGTGTATTTTTAAGGTATTTTGAGAGCACGAAACAGCCTCTCAAATTTTTCCGACTGAGACCTCGCTTTAAGGCCATCTCGGTGTTCAGATGACATAGTCGCGGTCTTTCAAAATGTCTGCGCGATCATCAAGGCCAAACCTTTTAAAAAAACCCTGCCTACAACCCACTGTTTTTGAATATCTACTTCAGTGTAGTTTCCACTCATTTTCAGCCCATCGGATTATTTCTGTGATTACGCTGGTTAAAAGTCTGCGGCAATTCAGTGAAAAAGCAGCTGCCTTGCAAAGTGCAACCTTCTCTTTTACTGGCAAATTCAAGTTCGCTGAAAAGCTAGTCAAACATTTTCAAACAGCAGGTTAAAAATTAACCCGCTCTGGTTGGTTTTGCTGTAAAAGTTTGTCGTTGCGAAATGAAACAATCCTTCTGGAGAAATTCTGTCTGCGTGCGACCTTAGTTTACAAATGAAANTCTTTGGAATTCATTTCATGAAACCTTTTATGACCATCGTGCATTTTTATACTTGTACNCGCTGTTTGGGCCCAGGGTCGCATTTGTGTTGTATTGCTTGTGCGTAGCTGCATTTTTGAAGTGCATTCCGATTAAGTGCTCTAGGCGNGTGACGCGCCAGCTGTCGTGTGCCTTAATTCAGCAGAAGCATCCTCATGATTCAGTGTTGTTCGCACAAACTCGTGCGTTTTTAAGGACAACTTGTTGATCGGACATTCGCGATTTGCCGTTCGGTTGGACTTGTAAAAATCGCGTGAGGTTTACGATGACGAATCCGCCTCAAACAGACAGAGGTTCCTCCTCCCACTGCGTCGAAGCACATCGTGCGTTCCTGGGGGGTCCGACCGCGTGGGAGGTTGGACAGAACCCAATTTGTGGCCTGTAATTGACGTTTCGATATGTTGATGACGTGAATCCCAGAAAATCCCAGGCCCGTGGCTTCGAAGTTCTGCAAGAAAAACGTCGTCGGGCGAGATTTTGGCCGCCTTTCGCGAATTGATTCGTCCAAGTCTGCTACATCTCGTGTGACTCGCATTGAATCTTTGCCCCGTCAATGTCGATGCAGCGGCAGGCAGGGCTCGTGACGAATGTGCAAGTGGTCGTTTCCCAAAGCGAACGGGATCAACATCAAACGAATGCGTTTCAGATGCAGCAGACAATTGTTCAGTGCCTGATACACATGATTCTGATTGACGTACTTTGGTGGCGATGCGGTGTACGGGAGCAAGAAGCTGTCTTGCTTCTATTCTATGCCATTCCCGGCTTTGCCAGAAAAGTTGAAGGATGTTACTTTTGCGCCAAAGCTTTCGGCGCGGTCAATCATAGTATATCTGAACTGACCCTGGGCACGAGAAAGCTGGTTCGCGAAACATCCCGTGTGTTTTTCGGCGATCGCGTGGCGGTCGGAAATGATCGTGCGTTAATATTTCATGCGCGCTTTTTGTCTCGAATGGCGTTTCTAATGTTGTTGCGAGCAAATCACACTGCCTTTGACCGTTGGAAAGATTTTTTCAGGAGTGAGCAAACAGTGGATTTTTCAAGGGGGTTGTCAAAAAGTTTTTTTCCAGGTCTTAGGCAACAGTGGTGCAATTTCATTTTGCCAACCCGAAAATAAGAGGAAAACATTTTTCAACTTAAAAGTTTACATTACAAAAAATACCAAATTTCAAAATCCGTGGGGGCCTTGGCCCCTCTTCCGACAACCATGACGCAGCGTAGAAACATCGAAACATGGTGGTTTGTGACGTTACAACGACACCAAATAAAAAAATCTTCGTTTAAACCAAATCGATCGCGTGCCACGTTGCGCGCCCCCTGCTTTTACACTGCAGGCGGCCTCAGAACATTTACACAACAGCGCTCCAACCGCCCTCCTGTCAGGAAGCAGCTGTGACGTGGGCTGGACGTCAACAGGGTCTGTGAGGCGCAAATCGACCGAGCAAGCACGAAACAGACCTCTCTCTGCCCTTATTCCAAAGGGCTGGAGTCAACTTTTCAGGCTCCGACTCGTGTTTCCAAATTTTCGAATCCCGGTCCAAAATTTTTTGAAATCCGAGAATCCGACTCCCGTTCAGACTCTGGCAATCATCGATGCAACCGAAATTAAGCAGTGTTTTAATTTAAGAAATGACGTTTATAAAAACCACGCAAACTCCTGAAACTGCCGAAAATATCAAGTGACTCCGGATCAGTGGCCACCTCTGCTTTTGTTACGTCACAACTGTGGCGTTTTCATTTGAACTTTTGTCTCCTGAATTTATACAAAAAGGAGTTTAGCTCAAATGCCCTGAAGGTGTTTTGGCCGTGAATCGATGGTCCGTTTCGTTTTCTCCAACCACGACCGCTCGCAATGCAAAACAACACCTGCTTTTTTTTCGATGAGACATTTCGGTCATTTCTCGCTGAAACATTTCGGTCATTTGTCTCACAGCTGTATGAAACTCGCCGCAACTCGCCGCAGTGTTCATCAGCCTGCATTTTCAAACGTCCTGACCGAAATCACCTAATTTTTTCGGTCGTTTCAAAAACATTTTGGTCTGCGATCGAAAAAAAGAGAATAACACAAACCATCGGTGTGCTGCAGCTAATCGCACCTGGATATGTTGCGCCTGATTTATTATCAGAGCATCACTCTCTAAACTTCACTTAAAAGCACTAGTGTTTCTGTATGCTTTCGAGAAATCAGTCGACTGGCATCTGCTTCTTGACGTCAGTCAGTTTGTTATGGTTTTGAGTTTGTGTTACGAAATTTTGATTGTAGTCTTGAGTTTGTTTTTTCTCTGCTGTTACTTCAGCCTTTCAACTTTTCACCTGTAAGCTTTGCTTGCAATTT
>JGI24159J19872_10003351_pt1 | contig 19894 bp, 13 predicted proteins | sample Ectturendosymbi4_FD_19872 | JGI IMG/M metagenome (IMG submission 19872) | reverse complement strand
TCTATGACACCCTTTGACAGTCACCTTCTGTGTGCAGCAACAGGCGTACAAACTCTCTTCATCATTATCCGAGTGCACCACATTGCCTAAACTTAGCAGAAAACTTTTAAACCCTTTGGTGTCCTTTGATCAATCAATCCATTAATACTCTGCCACATTTTTACTCTGCCACAGAGTTCGGAGCAGTGCATGATTGAATTGAATCTGCATATTTTAAAAGTTTTTGAACTTAACCGTGACACTTGCAGTCGTCCACTGGCTCTACCATCTCGCTCTCTCTCCCTGGATTTCCTTGATTTCCTTGGCGCTGCTCAAGCAAAAATGCGTTCTAAAACACACTTCTCTTTCTCGTCTTTTCGATAAAACACATCTTTTCGATTCCCTTTAGGTAACTTATTCTTGTTGGCACCTAACACTATCTGTAAAAAAACTATAAACTGCCTTTCTACTTTCGACTTGAACTCGTACAAGGTTATTATTATATTTGTGATCATTAAACCACTCCATCCAAAATTAGCTCACTCTTTTGGTTACAAGCTGAGTCTAAGTGCAAGCGTGCATTCTCAAATCTGACCGGTGATAGTCACTGTAACGAAACGGGCATTATTAAGTAGCAGTTTACCAGTGCCAAGAAGTGCAGCTGACGAAAATTCCAATCACAATCATTTCATTACAGAGGAGGACAGTTCTACTGTGCAGCTTACCTTTAGTGATGGAAACTGCAGTTCATCAAATTTATCTCCTAACATTTCACCTCTGTTTTGTTTCCAAAACGCTAAGTTTTTGTTTACAAATTACATGCATGCATGTTTGTTGATCATACTGTTTTCATGACATTTCGTCACTCAAAGTTAGTAAGACAACAGAAATGTAATTATTAACTGGGTCTCCTATCGCCCCCCAATCGCCCATTTCTGCTTCACTGCCCCCATAGAGTTTCTCACCGCCCCCAGGGGGGCGGTACCGCCCACTTTGGGAACCACTGGTCTACATCAATGCATTTAAGAATCGGGCTTTGTTGGGCATAAATGCTTTTTTTGGGCATACGTTTTCCTCGAACCTCGAGTTATCTGTTGTAACGTTATGCACTTCTCCTACAGTAACCATGCGTTCTTGTCCTTTTTAGTTTTCTTGTGTTTATTTTGACAAAGTTATTTTACAGCACTACGGTGCTACTTGAATCGTTTGAACTTAGTTGACCTGGTTACCTATAAGCAAGCTATAAGGTATAAAAACGCTGGGCATGCATTCACCAACATCTACTCGCGTTGTTTTGCTCTATTGCTCCCGAGCAACATGCAAAAGTTGTCACATAAAAACGGGTTGACTTCATCGCATTTTACAGGCCCAAGCAACTCAGCAGTGATCAGCAGAGACTATCGCAATCGCATACACTGTAGATATCAACGGCGAGCGGGAACTTTGACCGACAGTAGTACTCGTTTCAGAACGTGATCAGCCCCACAAACACTATGTTAGTAGGAAACTCAGCACGCTAATCCTTTCGCTTGAAATTTTAACAGAGAATTGAGTCGGTATACCGCTACCATAGCTGCCACAAATTATTTCGCGTTTTATGAGCATTGCCGTTGCAAACGGAGGTGTTTGCTTCAACCGATTGCAACTTCCAACAATCAACTAATGAACTTACCCATCTAATGAGCGAAGGGTTTTTGTCAAGGCTGAGCAACGTACGACCGACTCTAACATGGGAGTTTTCAATTTCAAAGCTGGCGTCACGTTTTAGCTGGACCAGTGCATAAGGCATGAGTGCATGCAAGATCATACAACATAAAACTGCAGCAGTTTTTGTCCCGTTTGCTTCTGCTGATGTATTTACACCGCCGTGGCCACTGCCTAAACAGAATAAAACAAGACTTGAACAACTTTAAGCTTTACAGAAATCACGCAAAGAAGACACTGTAGCAGATAATTTCATCACGAATGTAAAAAGTTATGGCGATGTTTAAATCTGATAAACAAATACACCCTAACAAAACTTTTATGCCATTAAGAAATGCAAAGACACATTAAAACCAGTTACCATCCGTGTTACTCATAACATAAAGCAATAATTTTACAGAATACTCACTTAACCTGGAAAATATCATCTTTCTTGTATAATAAGCAAACTGAAAAATCATCACCAAGTCCATCATTACATAGTAAACTGCGGTGTAGAGTTGGATCGGAAATTGCTTCGTAAGTATACAGCCAGCCTGCCAAATAAACCCAAACCTTTTATAGAATTGCAAATACTGAATTGAGTTACGACAAAAGCAGTCTTTATCGGGGAAAAAGAATCTTTACAAAGTTGTCATGCCGCAAACCTCTGAACACAACGAACTTGTCTCGAATATTTTCTAAGAGACGATGCGCCTTAGGAACGGTTGATCTGCGGTATGTATAAAATAAGCTGATTTATCACTGCAGTTCATCTGATGTGCATTGTGTATGCCAGACCCTGCTGGACAGCCAGATCAAGACAATCTACTTATCCGCCTCAACCAGCCGTTAAATAAAGGCATTGCAATCAAACCGGAAAACTGAGTCAGTTTCGCAAGAAGTAAGCAGACAATTTGAATACCTTCGTTTACACAGTTCCCCACAAAAAACTGCTAGTAAATGCGTAATTGGTTGCGAACGCATTGCCTCTCGTTTACAACTCATCGCAAAACGCAATAAAGGCACTAACATTACAGCGAACAGAGCTCAGGTATTTTGCAAATAGCATTTCGGGTCAGGTCGTTCCAGGTCAGTTATCATCCGGAGTCTTTTTTGTCCAAGTGAAATTGCCCCTGAAGTTTTCATCCACATCGAGGGGCAATTTTGCTACTTTGAGCGCCTAAAAAAATGCTTGGCGAATAAAGTATCATTATGGTCGTCTTCAATAGGTTTGGACCTTAGTGATCCATTTCAAGCAGTAGGTCAAAACTACATCCTTATTGTAAATTGCGAAATCATATGTAATAAAGTATATTTTTGTCAACATTGACGATTTCAGAGTAACATAGAGACTGGCCGAGTCACCAGTCATTTAATGAAAAAACATCGAACCACGGTGCTGATGATGTCTGGAAAGACGCGCAATTATGCATAAGTGTTTAGTTACAACTAACACTTAGGTACAGCTGCCAAAACCTTATTACAACTCAGCAACATTTGGTAATGTTGTTGAACGTTTTGCAAGGTCTAACGAATTATACTTCCGATCCCACTTGACACTGATCATCATAACACATTGCTGGTGGTTGCATGGTACTACATCATTCGTCCTATCACGCAGATCTGAGAAATATCTACGACTCTTTTTTTGTTCAGCAGTTGGCAGCTGTAGTTTGTGAAAAGTGAACAACTGTGTATGTGTTCTGATACATTTTGTCTTTAGTTTTTTTCTACAAAAGCAAGATTATCAATACCTTCATTGCGGGTCACAAGGCCAGAAAAAACTAAAATCTGGCGTTCTAGGTTCCACGTGGCAACCTGCGTGGTTAGAGAGAGCTCGACCAACTTCCTCTATCGACTTGGATTTTCCGCTTGCAAGAAAACATGTACACATCATAACGACGCGGTTTGTACGCAGGTCTGAGGCTACAGCAAACAAGGTTTGCTGTGAGTCAAATGTTACAAGATCAGATCAGTAGGCTTTTCAAAGGCAGATGCACATTGCTTATCTCAGTGTTTTCCAACTAGGGTTCCGCGAGTGGCTGCCATGGGTTCCGCCGAAACAGACCGAAATTCCTTAGGACAAAATTCAAAACCACAGTTCTATACGGTTGTAGCAATGCCACTGTTTCGCAGGATCCTTGCCTCTATGAATCGTATTGAAAATCTGTTTCATTACGATTTAAAAATTTGTTTCAATACGACTCTTGGATCACCCGTCGTATTTGTACCCCGTACAAATATTACCGGCGATCCCAACTCTCATTGCTGATTTAGCATAAATTTCAATTTCTTGTAAAATGTACGTGATTTTTAATTATTAACATCGATTAATGATCTCTGAACGAACTCACGAATTTTGATGATTTCACGATAAAACATAGATGCGACATTCTACCCATCTGGTTTGTTACAGAAAATAGGATGGGCACTTGGATCATTGCATAGTGTTCCATGAGCAACGCTAACATTTGCAGAAGGTTCCGTTGCAGCAAAGAGATTGAAAAACACTGGCGTATCTAAACGAAAGAATGGCGTGACAACTTATAGCTGCGTCGACTTAGTCTGGGGCGAGATTCGTGGCGAAATGACCGACATCCGCAGAGCTGCATTGTGATACCTCACTGTAAATTCAGCAAATTGGCGGCACGTGACATAGAACATGACCAAGTATTCCATTAATTAGTTTCAACATAGGTGGCACAGTCGAATCAACCTTGGGAAAAAAACAACTTTTCAACAGAAAATCAATTCACATAACTGTATGCATCTCAGTCCTGAAATCTGCAAGCAAAAGCTTACCAGTGAAATACTAAAGCACGAGCAGAGCAAGTAAGCAAACTCTAGATCAGGGGTCAGCAACCTTTTTGAAACTGCGAACTACTTCTTGTGTACGGGTTAATGCTAAGGACAACTAGTTTGATACACACTTCTGAAATAAAAATTTTGCTCAATGTACCTTCAATTATGTTAGTATTGATATTCCTTAATGTAAAGACATTGATCATGCTAATGTTATTTTTAGAACAGGCCTGCGGGCAACGTACTTGGTTCTTGCAAGCAACCTGGTGCTCATGGGCACCAGGTTAGTGGCCCCTGCTCTAGACTAAACTGAATAAATCAAAGCACAAGCTGCCAGATGTAGTAATTGAAAAATAGACAGTTGTCATGAAACTGGTTTCACTAAAGCTGAAAAGCTATTTGACAATCACAGAGCGACGAACAATTACTATGAAGTAAATCATAGAATTTGTACGCAAATAAAAAAATTTGTTAAAGGACCAACCAAGTTGCTACTATCTCCTAATAACCAGAACAAAAGGAACCAAAAAGAGATAGCTTCATCCATTTTTCCATTTTTGTAGTTTTCATATAGTTGCCTGAAAACAGATACATTGTTGAATACAATGGTTCTTTGAAATTATAACACAAATTATGCAAAATTTATGGTGCTACTGCAACATGTTTTACAACTTTGTTAACCCCTCAGACAATCAGCAACAAAAACAGGATAAGACTCTGCATAAAATAATCATTTAGGTTTGACTGAAATATTAGTATTAGCTCCAAAACCAATGATATCAATCATCATTTACTGAGACCACTCTCTACTGATTTCTTTGACCATTTCACAAATTGTAAGGTACATGGATTTCCTTCATAATTCCATTTTTAATTGCGTTTTAAACAAACAGACAAGTAAATAAATTTCAGTGACTGATGAAAATGCAAATGTTATTAAATCTACCATTTTTCTTGCACAACAGCACTGGAACACTGCTTTATTGCAATCACTGAAACATTATTATTTCTGACTGTTGTTCTTCATGTACAACACCAATGTAGACATGTGGATCAAACATAATTTTAGCAGCAGTGTGCAAAGATGTTTATGTTATGTACAAGTTATAAAAAATGTCTTGAAATCCAGAAGGGTATTTCACTAACTACATTTGATTTACAATAATTTTGAAAATGTAAAATAATTTTTACTCACGGTAAACTGGCGCAAATCCAACAAAGGATTGAAATAAGTCCTAATAAAAATCCAATTTCTTCTTTGCTATTATAGATGCATTGATTGAAAACTATATGCACCCACTTAATGGGATTGGGTTGTGGACAAGATGCATTGGTAAAATTAGATTGATTTGATAAAAAATTTTCATTCACATTCAGAAATAAAACTCTTAATGAAAACATAGTTAAGCAATGTTGGTAATCAGTCACTGCCCAACCTGGAAGAAAAACCATTAAACAAGTAGAAAAAGCACTTTTTCCTATTTATATTTGAATAGGGAGGGACAACCAAACTCTTGTGGTAAACAAAGCAATTTTTGTTGACAACATTTGCTAAACAAATATGGAGCTAAAAAGCAGAAACCATCTTCATGCAAAATTAAACTTTTGGGATAAAAGAGATCAAAAGCTGTGTTAACAACATCTTAGGAAAGTTTAATTTGTTAGAAACAACAATGACTAACACAGAACCTGCTGGCTTCTTTTTGCTAAGACATTTTCAGTCATTTGTCCCATAATAGTTTTAAATTCACAGTAACAGTATTCACTGGTCTATATTTTCAGACATTATGAGTGAATTTAATTAATTTTTTCGGTCAGTTAAAAAAATTTTCAGATGACCGAAAAATGACTGAAAAAAACTAGAGAAACTGAAAACCTCAAGCTTAAACACGAAAATAAAACGTTGAAAAGTGCAAAGAATTGTGAACAGTAAATAATGATTAAGTAGATCAGTATGGGCAAATACCAACTATGTGTTGTTTGGAATGCCTGAGGATCATACAACAGAGAATGATAAAGAAAAAGGTCTTCCTCGAAGTTGCAGCTCAACTTGCCATCTCTTTACAGTTAGGGGTTTACAATGTGCACACAGATTCTAAAAAAAATCACCTGCATCAAAGTCATAAGGTACAGATGCAAGATATACGTCAAAAAAAACAGTATGAGAGTCTTTTGAAGAGAAAAAAATATGTATGTGTTAATTCATGAACAGGCACGCACAGTTAGTATGCTTGAGTACTTTACTGACCTTAGACACAAATTAAATACCTAATTAAGAAATAGAAAAATGTCTGAGGTCTTTATATTTTTAATGGCATACTAAACATATCCTGCAACAATGTACAGTGCTAGGAAACCAGATGATCTTTTCAAGCTGAACATTGATCATGTCAACTATCACAGATTTAGGATAAAATTCCTTGCAGACTTACATGGGGCAATTCCTGGTGCTAAAGTATGTGTCAGTTTGCCATTATTTTAATTTTCTGTTTAATGTTGAGGTTAATTTCTATGTGACATATCCACAAAACATGCACTAACCAAGAATCTAGTGCATGTGATGTTCATATATATATCTTTTGGGATATATTTTAACACCTTCGCTGCTGGTAGTGTAGGCCTAACTCACCAGTTTTCAGCATGTCTTAGCAAATGCATAACTCGCTAGGCAGCTGTTCACGCCCTCAAAAGACTTAGCAAGTCTTCAAGTCCGCAATGAAGATTTTGGTTTTGGGTTTCAGATTTTTTGTGAGTGATGTCATAAGTGAGGTAGGTTTTAGGCCATAACTGGGGTAGAATTTAGGCCAAAAAAATTAAAGGTTATAGTCTGAGACAGGGGTTTTCAACCTTTTTTTATGTGCATAGTGACACATTTTGCAACCCAATTCAACCTAATGACCCCCTTCTGAAAGTTTTCAGTCAGGCATATGAAATGCAGTTATGCTTGCACAATAGAAAATCACAGTAACTAAAAAATAACGTACGTCATCACTATGTTGAGCAAAGACTCATTAAATTCATGCACATGGCAGCATCAGTGAGAGAGACCCATGCCTTATACAAATCACTCCACAGCACAACTCATTGAAAACTAGAACTCCCAAGTTAGATACCACAATCAGGTATCTAATTTCCACACACAGCACATTCTTATGTCACAATGTTTTTCATGTGTTGCCAAACACAACAGTACTGTAATGGTCATAATCACACTTAAAATAATTTTGAATGAAAAAGTAGGCTATCATTTTTGCCAAGTGATATTATTTTGGCTACATCAAAAAGTGGTTTCATGCAAAAGATATAAAATATAGAAGTTAGTTAATACCCCTAAAAAAAAAAGCAAATGATCCCCATGGGGAATGCAACACCCAGGTTGAAAACCATTGGTCTAAGGCCTCATTTATTTTTACTTTATGCTAATAATGTACCACGCACCTTAGATTCAAAGACATTATTTACAAATGATAGTCTTTTTTTTCATTGAATTTAATGGACTATGGCATAAACCAAATATATGTTGTTTACAAAGTAGAACTTTTATCTGAGTAACATAGACTACAACATTAAAATTAACAGGCACCATACTTTAAAAACCATAAACATTAATTACCTTAGAATAATATTTGATGAAAAGTGAACTAAAAAGGACTTGCTGAAACCTTAAGATCTATTAACCTTGTTCCTTATATTTGAAATATTATGTTCCTTGTCCATACTTAAAAACTACCTATTTTAGCTTCAATAATAATGTATTCTTATCTTCACTACAGCATCATAATAATTGGGGATTAACCTCAAATCTACAATTTCCTGTTTAGAAACACTTTATTAATAATTTTTTTAGAACAATGACTTTGGCAAACCTACATCATGTGCTGAAAAGTAAAATAAATACAGAACATACTGGCATCTAATAAATTCTGAATCAAACATAGGCTGTAGCTACATTGAGACAAATGTGGCACTTACCTTGGTAAACTTTCTGTAAGGCTGCCACAGAACATTTTTGTAACGTTAAATCAAATCATATTATATTGTGTGGTTGTTTTAAAAAGAGCAGCACTGCAGCTGCACTGTGTTGCAACCACCAGAGATACTACCAGCCTAGATTAAATGAGGGCAGGATGTTAGGTCTCCATTAAATACTTTAACAAAACTATTCGCCTCAGGAAAAATGTGAACCTGACTATGGCCATGCAAACAAAAACTCTTACACAAAACACCTGGAATGTAAACTTGAAACAGTAGCTATTTCAAGCCTCTTGAAGACTGATCTTTTCAATGTACAGGATTAAACTGTATTGTTTTCAGTTTTGCACATTGCTTTACCCTTAAAATAAAAAACAAAGAATACAATAAGCGCAAGACAACAAACACAAAAGTTGCTAAAGGATGCAAGGCAACAAACATTGAATCACAAACAAAACATTAATTTTCATAACACTGATGATGGTGGGCAAGCAATGCATTACGAGTTGAGGAATATACAGAACAAAGGAACCTGCCTTTCCTTTATTTTTTTCTATGCAAAGCAATAACATGATATTTCTTAATGAACATGACTGATTACTTTATTGAAGTAAGCTGCACTAATACAGTATGATACTGTACTTTTAAAATAAAATCATACACAGTCAAATGTTGATCAATCACATTCAATCATTCTGCATTTAAATGCCTGACAATTATAGTATGAAATTCAAGAACTTTATACACATCACTTAACTTTTTTCCATACGCTTATAATTGCAACAAGATGGATAGGTATGTAACAACAATTATATATAATAGCAGATGTAAACGTCAGAGTTAAAAGTATGTCACATTTGTTGACAAGATCATAACTTATGAGGTACAATAACCACATTAGGCCTGACTAGTTTTTGCAGTCATTCTTCAGTCATAGACCATAATTTTTTTAATAATCGAAAAAATTAAGCCAATTTGGTCACAATGTCCAAAAACGTAGGCTAGTGAATATTGCTATCAAGTGAAGTTTTAATCTATATTAGTATTTCATGGGACAAATGACCGAAATGTCTCAGTGAAAAAAAAACAGGGCCCATAGTGATATCAGTATCACACAAAAAACAGCTTTTAAATCATGAACTAACATGGGGTGTTTGAGTACAGTCAATAGTCATAAAAAATCTTTCCAATAAACTAGCTTACGTAACATGTCTTGTCAGATAAGAATGTTACATGTTCTTCTTCTTGGCTTCATAAGACATAATTCAACGAAACTTATTTTACTCATTAGCTTATGGGTACAGTAGAACACAAAACCAACAGAACCATTCGGAAATACAGTATGAATGCAACCAAAAACACGAGGGTTTGATTTATATGAAATGAAATTGGGATTTTCGGAAAACAACAGGCCATTCAATTTTTTCGACAATACCTACATACTACAGTACAATCAATGTCAATCAATAACTCAATCCCGATACCATCGGGTCAACGTTCAGTCAAAACCTTTATGACTTACGGTTGAAACACTTACGCTTCTATTTTTCATAGTTAAAGGCCACAAAGATGGCGGCAAGTAAGCAGTCACAGTATATTGACGGGAAAGCTAGTTTCGCGTTTTCCAACGCATCATCAGTCCTGTCAATGTAAGACAAATCTTACAGGCGAAATGTTGGCACTTGAAAACAAGTAAAGAAAAACACACGAACTGTGGCTAGTTACAACGGCATTACTAAAATATTTTCGAAGCTAAAAGGCTCACCTTCCCAGAGCCTCATATAAACTATAGTCAGTAGTCACTGCTAAGAAAATCTGCGTTTGGCAGCGGTCTAACTTACGCTTCTACAGTAACAAATTATCCATCTGTGAAAAAGTTACACAAGACACGCAACTCCTATTCTGATTACCAGTCCTGGCTGCCTCAACGATTCCACTTAACCAATCAATGTAAGTTAACAAGAAAATACTGTATGTTCTGAAAGCATTTCTTCCATAACACAGACCACAAACAAAAAGAAAGCTTTGGGGCATTGAAGCGTGAAGAAGAATAAAAAAAAGGGATGAATTCCGTTGGCATCACACGTGGCCAGGATAGTGTAATGGCGCTAGGCCATTACATACCAGAAAACCGACAAAGCCTGAGAGTTCTTCCCCGACAGAAAGCTCCCAGACACAGGAAATAATCAAAGCGCATGGAGAGAATGCGAGGGCAATACGGGAAGGGTGGCTTGAAGGAAGGGAAGGCCTGAGGGCTTCAGTTCGAAACATAAAACTGCCTGGTTCGCAAGAACTAGGGAGGTGCCTCTTTAGTTCAGACGGCAAGGGCGTGGTCAAATTCGTCATGCTCCCCGATGGGAATCATGATAGTTCGATTCCCGCTTGAGGTGGAAACACGGCGGGCAAAGGTTCCACTTCAATAGGTGTCAAGCGAAGTTTCTGAACTCTGCGAAATTTCTGACCTAATATTGTTTGTCAGTTCTTTTGCATCTCAGAATAAAGGAATAAAGTTTGACAATTACTTTTTTGATGTGTGTTGTGCAAATTGAAACTTTTTGCTCAGATGTCAGATACCCACAACAAGCATACAGTTCGAGAATAACTAAAACCACTGAAAAATATTGGACGTAATCTTAGAACTCAATTATTTTCTTTTTCAAACCCTAACCCGAAACACTTACCCAAACACCAAACCCAAAGCACTAATCATCAGTTTTCTCAGCGTATTTGATATGTAGAATATTACTCTATGCAGGTTCACATGGTGTGAAGTCAGAAATTTCGTAAGTCAGAAATTTCGCTTGACACCTGAGTGCCGGAGTCGACTAAGGCAGGATTCTGTGGTTTTCTTTCGGACACGGATCCGGAACCGGAATCAATAATTGGTGAAAAACAGGAGCCGGTGTCAAGCGAAATTTCCGACTTGCGGAATATCTGATTTCACGCCATGTGCGCATGCACAGAGTGATATTCTGCATGTCTAATACGCTAAGAAAACTGATGATTAGGGCTAAGGGTTTGGTGTTTAGGTAACAGAGGTGGCCGGTGTCACGTTATCAGACTCCGACTTCGCTCCTGTTCCCCAATTTTTTAATCTGGGTCCGGTAATTTTTCAAATTTGAGAATCCGACTCCTGTTAAGACTCTTGCTACCATCGATCAAACTGCGAAGTTACCCTTGTTTTAACAAAAGAAATTATCGAGCAAACAAATTGGAACTGGAAAAAACATAGTTTCTCAAACAAAATCACACTCCTCTGTTCGACACTTACAGCCTCTGGCTACGAGATCCGTTTCCTTTGGGTTTCTGACCACCAAAATATCCCAGGAAACGCAATGGCTGATAAACTGGCGAAACTATCCACTGCCGAAGCTTCACTCTCCCCATGCCAAGGTGTTCACTATAAACATGTAACTACTTGATTAAAATTTTTTCTGATATGTTCTCTGCTCTATAACAACACTGTTTCCAAGAGTGGAGCATTTAATACCAGACCGGCACACGAGGTAATGCTTACAAAGCTATCTTTCCTGCCCTGCTACGGTCTTCTCTATCGATCCGTTCCCTTTCTCTTATTATTTTGCGTTTGTGCACTGGTCACTGCAAATTGAACCATCATCTGGCACGCATTGGCCTTCACTCTGATGAGCTCTGTGGTGAAATACCCGAAACGGTGGAACACATGATCTAACCGAAACGGTGGAAACACATGATCGAAGTCTGTCCCAAATACCTAACGGCGCGAAAACGTCTGAAACTTGCACTCAATCAACTCGGTATTTCTTTTCATAGCCCGGAAATCCTCCGTAACACAGCTGCTGCAAAGCTGGTAGAAACGTTTGTGCGCGAGTCAGGCGTACGTCTATAAAATCTTTTTACACAGTCCTGGCACTGCAAGACCTAGCAATCAGAAAGTGCCATCAACCCCCCTCATAATGATAATAAGACCAGGTTTGCCAGCGTCAAGCGAAATTTCTGACTTGCGAAATTTCTGACTTCACACCATGTAGTCTACGCATGCAGAGAGTAATATTCTACATACCAAATACGCTGATAAAACTGATCATTAGGGTTCAGGGATTCGTGTTTAGGTAAGTGTGTCGGGTTAGGATGAGAAAAAGAAAAATAATTGAGGTCAACGACTAAGTCCGAAATTTTCGTTGGTTAAGGTTATTCCCGTTCTATAGCTTGTTGTGGGTACCTGACATCTAACCAAAATGTTTTAATTTACATAACACACATCAAGTAAGTAATTGCCAGACTTTATTTTTTATGCTGAGAGGAAAAATAACTGAAAAACAACAACAGGTCAGAAATTTCGCAGAGGTCAGAAATTTGGCTTGACACCGGATTGGCTTTTTTAACGCCAAATTTAACAAATTTGGCTTTTTTTAGAAGCAGTTGGCGTCAAAAAAATTGTTTGGCTTTTTCTTTTCAATATTTGGCTTTTTTGGAGGCTGTCGACACATACTTCAGACTGGTGTTTTGGATTTTTTCCTGAAGAGTTTTATTGGTTTTTTTTAGACAGTGATTGGTGTATTTTCTCAAAAGTTATCTGGCAACTCACAAAAGAATAAAGTTGTGTAGAAAATCTGGCAACCCATACTGCCAAAAGTTCAAGTGGAAACAATGTAGAAAATGTGGAAGATGAAGTTTTGGAATTCTTCTTGTAGAGAGTAGAGGTAATACTACAACTTTGCTCTTGTAAAATCTCCTACAAGTAATAAAGAATTTCAAATTTCATGTTTATTTAACGATTTGGCTTTTTTCAGTCATGGTTTGGCTTTTTATCTCAAGAGATGTCTGGCAACCCTGTTATACTGTAGACTGTCCCCGAGGTTTAGGTTTAGGACAGGTATTCCCAAACTTTCCCCGGCCATGTACCCCTTCAGCATTTCGTTATATGAGCATGTACCCCTAAAATTTCTTATGACAAAAAGGCTGAGGAAAATAACAACAATATATTTACCAGTAAGCATCTACTGATTTTGAACATAATAATATTCACTGATGTTGACTTACCGACGTACAAATACGAGTATTTCAAAATGAATAATACACAAACATAATTTTTCCTTTCCATTGTTAAACTCAAATGTGTCCATTCAGATAGGAAAATCTACCCCGAGGGGTACATGCACCCCAGGTTGTGAACCCTTGGTTTAATATTAGGGGAAAGGCTTAGGTTAGGGTTAGGCAGGGGTCACCAAACTTTTTGAAACTCAGAGCTGCTTCTTGGATACAGATTCATGCGAAGGTCTACCAGTTTGAGTTTGATACACAAACTTCTGAAATAAAAATTTGCATAATTTGTCTTCATATGATGTTATCGTTAATAATAAAAATAAAAGATATTCATCATTGTAAAGAAACTCATTATTGTCAGAACAGGCCACGGGCAACCCACATAGTCCATACGGGCGACCCGATTCCCTCGTGCACCATGTTGGTGGCCCCTGGTTTATGTTTAGTACGTTACCAGCAAGTGTAGTGCAGCCTAGGGAACTCTTGTCATGTGTTAGTGTCATGTTACAGGCGACGGGCAAATAAGTTTTCAAAAGTGAAGGCCCCCTGCTAGACCTATAGCCACTGCCTTTAGACTGCATGGCTGGTTTTAGTGCCCAAAAGGCAAGGTACTGAAAACGTGTTGTTACTTTGTATTTAAGATTACTTTATAGGTAGTGTCTATTTTAACACCAAGATGCTGATGGCAACAGATTGGCTTGAGCCATTGTGCCGCTAGTCGAACATTCGGTCTCGTGGCATTATGCAATTCGAATCAAAGGTCAGTTTGGTACACAAGTGCCGTGCTACTCATAGTGTAGCGGCAGGGCCGGATTAACCATTCGGCAAACCGGGCAAATGCCCGGGGCCTCGCGCTTGAATATCAAAACACTGCTTTATTGGTGCCTCGTGTTTTTTGGTGATTCACCACGCTTCAAAATTGTAGATTTGTTTGCTATGTGCATTAGTAGATAGGTTAAAGAAACTGACAACTTTGGCATTTATCGCTTTGGAGTGACTTAAAAGAATTGAACCAAGAAGTATCATGCTTTATGACCCAAGATTTAGATCGAAATCACTGCATCCATGGGCGTCTACAGAAATGTTTCCAGGTAGGGGCAACATAGATATTTTGCTTATCCTTTTCAGGTTGCTGACGATGCAATGCAAATGGACTTTCACAAAACGCTTTACACTTTTTACCCCATTAGTCTGTGCTGGTTGAATCTCAATTCTCAATTTTTTGTCTGGAATATTTTCTACACTTTGGCTAACAGAAATGCTTTTTCTTTGCTTAAACTGCCTAAAATCCAATTTTTAGAACACTTTCTACAAATAAGTCATAATATACGAATAAATAATTAATCAACGGGCAGAGCAACATGGCCGGTAAAAAAACAAAAAAGTTAGACACTTTCGCAAAACCTTTTCAGGCAATGAGAAGTAGAAGTACTGTATGTTGACAAGACTATCGGACAACTTAATAAAGTTAGAACATCACGCAGGCTTAAAAAAGCTGAACAAATGAATTACGAAAACTCGCCGCAGCAAATATAGCTTTGCACTTAGTGTTGACGAAGAAGTCAAAACTAAACCTTAACGGAAAAGACGCATTCCCACAAGTCTGCATAGACGTATTAACAAGCCACGTATTTTTACTGTATACTGTCTGAAAAGAAGCCTGCATAAGAATCGTTTGATTAAGCTATTAATTCGGGCACGTTGATCACAGTCTCACACTAACAATGGATTTTTCAAGCTTCGATGCACTGCAACAGATTTATTCATACTTCTTTTCACACAGTAGATAAGTATACGTGGCTTACCGCTATCAGCAGTGTCATTGTCTTGTTGCATTACTTGCCAAATGTCTGTTGAACAGTAACATGCACGAGTTAAGGTGGTATGGTACCTTAACTCGTGAGTCTGGGTTTGATAAGTCTCAAAACAATTTTTTACTGATTCGTAAGGCTATTTCAGTCCCGTCGCCAACTTATGAATTTGGAACAGGTAAAGCGAGTTGGTCCCAGCTATCCGCAGGACATAGATTGGGGATTTCAGGCTTACCGTAAATATTTAGTGAAACACCCAGAGTACGAGATAGCTGAAGGTGACATTCTGATTTTCGTTGTTGGACGTTTTTCTGGTGATTTATCAGCTCTCCCACTGGGAATTTATTCACCAGACGGGGGCATACGTTTGGAAAGAATGGGGGTTTTCAACACTGAGACTTATCAAATCCAGGCTCACGAGTTAAGGTACCATACCACGCATTATCCCCTCATAGGATTTTATAACTCGTAAACCGCAGCTTTCCTCATCAATTCATAACAAAAAAGCGACAAACGTTCTGTGAGTTTCAAGGGTGCCGTGAGGGTTCCTCGTTTATAGGAGAAATGATTTTTTGCTTCAGTATGTTGATGCGTCATTATGGAAAATTTTTAGATCAACATCTCGCATTCAGACTTCACGTGGGCCAGTTAGTTGTACAGGAGGTAGAGTGCAGATGCAGAAAAAGAAATATTGGTAGCCGTTGCATCACTTGTTGTTCATTGTTGTGCAATTAAGAAGAGCGTTATTGTTGCATCACAGTTGTACGATGTTGCCGATGTGCAGTTCACAGTAGAGTGGACTGAGTAGAAAATAGATTCAGCCGGAGTCTAGTAGAGAGTAGACTGAGCCACAGTCTAGAGATCAAAGATGAGCGGAGTCACTTTTTTAAGCCTCCGACTCCGCTCCTGCTCCACGTTTCAAGACTCCTGCTCCGAAAAATTTTGAAACATCAACTCCGACTCCTGTTAACACTCCGAAAAATTCCAAGTTACTCATATTGAAAAGATACTGTCTATTTTGCCTCATGAGGCAAAATATATCGTCTTTGATAGAACACAAATGTTTTTTTGCCTATGATAGAACACAAATGGTTGAAATGGTCACGTGATTAGTAGAATACAGAGAGATACAACATGTTGAGGTTTAAAGTTATGGCTTAGCCTATTCTTTACACAACGTAGACAAACAGCCACTAAAAGCTGCCAACATTTTAATTTGACATTACGGTCAGCTATGTAGGTCATGCGTTCCAAACTTGTCATGTGGTCACTTCAAACAAATGTGTGCAACTACTGACAACATAACTTCAGAACTGTTTTTGTCTCATGAGGCAAAATAGACGCTGCTTGTCAAATATACACCAAAGTACAGGTCCTGCTGCAATTAAATTATAAAGAGGAAACCATTGAATCACTAGTTAAGTAGTTCAAGCTTCAATAATTAATTAACCAGATAAATAACAAGTATTGAAAGTGAGTGTTAATTTTCAATTTTTACAAAAGACACATTTTAAATCTCCGAGGTCAGGAGTTGATCACCTGTTCACAAATAGTAAATCGAACTTTAACCATGTGCTCAAATAAAACTCTGAACTATGACTGTGCCAAACTGAGCCATTAACATGAATGTGCAAGCAAACCGCACAAAAAAATTAACAAGATGAACATTACACATAACTTAGGCTACAATCCTTTTCACATTTATCATAGGCAATAGAGCCGCAAAAGAATATATAGTAGGTCATCTCTAAAGCTGCAACTATCAGGGCAAACATCCAACTTTGTTCATGATGGCTCCAACATGCGAGTGGAGGTTGGCCTATGCAAGCAGTGGCTAGACTAGAAATCTGCACAATGCGAATAAATATTGTATTGCACTACTGCACATTACTTCTAACATCATCGTCAAATCCTGACACTACTACGAGGCCTACAGTGTATAGGTCATTTCGGCACACACTGTTACTTCTCTATAATCTGCTTTGTTAACCATTGTTTTTTGTCATGTGTCTTGTGTTATTGCCCACACCATTAGCCCAACATTCTCATAGATAGCCGACGGTATGGATTCCTAAATTACCGAACTGCATTGTCACTTACACACTGCATTTTGCATAGGCCATAACTTCTGAAACCATCATTAGTGGTGAAATGCTCGCCACTCCCGTCCAGTGTCACACTGTTGTGATATATGACGAAACTGGTCAGAAAACACGTCTCAATTAATTCCATTCTGTTTGACAACAAGAATCATTACAGAAATTAGTTCTATTAAAAATTCTGATTTGTTCCTGTACAGACCTCAATGTTAGCTCCGGCTCTTGCTCGAACCTAAAATATTGACTCCGGCTCCGGCCTAAAATGCAAACTCCGGCCGAAGTCCACTCCGGCACTCCGGTGTCAAGCGAAACTTCTGACCTCTGCGAAATTTCTGACCTGTTATTGTTTGTCGGTTATTTTGCTTCTCAGGATAAAAAAATTATGTTTGACAATTACTTTTTTATGTGTGTTGTGTAAATTAAAACATTTTGGTTGGATGTCAGGTACCCACAACAAGCTATAATACGAGAATAAGATCAACCACTGAAAATTTTGGGTCTTCGTCTTAGACCTCAATTATTTTTCTTTTTCTCACCCTGACCCAAACCTTAGCCCGACAAACTTACCTCAACACGAATCCCTGAGCCCTAATCATCAGATTTCTTTGCGTATTTGATGTGTTAAATATTACTCTGTGCATAGATACATGGTGTGAAGTCAGAAATTTCGCAAGTCAGAAATTTCGCTTGACACCGGCTCAGTGATCATCTCTGCTAGAGATGCTGCTCAGTTCAACCTTTGTGGAAATAAAGTAAAAAGAATGTGAAACCCAACGTTTTGCTATTTAGCCAAGCCAGATGAAGCATAATAGCATATTTTCTTATGTGAAGCGAAATAATAACAACAGCGAAGGTGTCGACGGCAATGAGCAGTGTAGTTCAAATGTAAAAGAAGCACCTGATCGGAAGCGGACCAAATGTAATGCAATTGCCAAAGTTAGAAAATGGAACGGCACATATTTCAGATACGGGTTCTGTTTGCCGTATGACCAAATTCTGAATGCAGCAGATACATTCCATAAATGCAAGAACAACCATTCATTAATTTTCTTGCTTTTTAACTTCTGTAGTAACTGTTTATTTTTTGAAGTGTCTAATAACGACGTATTTGATTTTCTTGCAAGTAATTCATATTTTTTCATTTTTTGTTAATGGGGCTCCATGACAAACGTGAAAGTACGTCAGGGGTTCCTCGATGAAAGGTTGAAGAGCACTGCTCTAATTGAAACTTGTTTTTTAACTTGTATGCATAGGGAAACATCACAATTTAAACAATCAGTTCTAACCCTTGTGTTACCAGTTTCTTCAAGCGCATTAGACAACAACATTATAACCCTGGCAATGACCTTATATGAGGACACGAAACCAATTGCACACGTTCTGCTTCATCCGATGACTTTCTTACCTGACGTGCGCATGCAAACACTGTAATATGAAGTTTCTTTATATTGTTGAATTCATTGAAATTGCTGATAAATTTATCACTTCAAAGATTTAACGCGACTTTTCATAATTAAGCCTAGACACAGATCGAATAAAAAATCAGATATGGGTGGAAAACATTCAGTGGGAGCCCTGGTCACATGCGGAAAAGCGTCTACTACCGTAAGTTGAGGTGAACTTTAGAGGAATTATTGTCGTGTTATTGTGTTATTATTATGCAACAAAGACCAACAGTAGAATAATCCGCTAGCAAGTTTCTCAATCTGCCTCTGCAGGCAAAGGAGCGGACATGAGCGAACTGCAATCTCATCACTGAACTTTTGAACAAATTAACCACATGCGAACAGCCGTATATGGTCACCCTCAATAGTCTCTGAAGCAGGGCTGCAACCAAGTGATATTTCCGGGGAGGGGGGCTAAATGATGTAACTTGTTGCTGTACCTAACAAATTCATACGTTTGTGAAAATTTCGGGGGGGGGGCAATTTCCCCCCCTCTGGTTGCGGGCCTGCTCTAAAGTGCAGACTGCCAAATTGTATCAGGTTTGACATTTTGACCGATGCTTCTGCAAAGTTATAGAACAAGGGCATGTAAAACACTACACAGTTGCACTAAGCGTTTAGGTGGCCTCGCGGTTGCGACTTTGCCCGCAGCTTCGAGTTCATTTAATCTGGTCCTGCACAGCGGTTATGCTTCACGTCTGCTTTGCCATTGCTTTTTGGTTTGACTCTCACCTTGGCGACTTCTTTTTTTTCATTTTTCAAAAATTTAGGGTTAGCGCTAGGGTTGGTTTAGGGCTGGTGCTAGGGTTAGTTTTGGCAATAGGGTTAGCGTTAGGGTTCAGGGTTCAGGGTTAGTGTTAGGGTTAAATTATATTGTATTGTATTTTTTTTCAAATTATATTGTATTGTATTGAGTAACGTCGTCACTCCCACACGCAAGTCGCTTGAATTTAAGCATGCATCGCAGTAACATGAAATACGTAAATACATGAAGGAAGACGAGGATACATACATCGCGGTAGTAGAGAGTATACATTTGATGGCGCAAATACATTTACTTTGATGAAACACAAGC
>JGI24159J19872_10003350_pt1 | contig 19897 bp, 8 predicted proteins | sample Ectturendosymbi4_FD_19872 | JGI IMG/M metagenome (IMG submission 19872) | reverse complement strand
TTTTGATCTTCCAGAATCTAGTTGACCAGTTATGCTTAGTATAATTACTCTTTAAAAGGGATATTTTTGCTTTCAGAATGTGCGCTCGTGTTGACGCTGTTTCTTGTTGAAAAGGACCAGCAAATATCAAACATGACTAACAACAAAAAACACGAAATGGTGAGCAATAGTGATCTCCAACACAATAATGTTGATAACAAAAAGAGCATTTCATCACAACAAACACTTTGTGCAATGAAAGATGAAACTGACAAAGTATCGATTGTTACAACAACTGCTGCCATAGGCTGAATAAGCATGCAGCTTCAGCCAGACGTGGTAATGGACTTTGAACAAATATCTGGTGAAATGACTTTATGTGAAAAGCGTCAGCAAAAACTTTTGTAAATGTCGTTGATTCCTGCTCCAATGCGACACAGAGACGCCCTCCCACTGTGAGCTGCGCGGTGAAATTAATGCCAACGGAATTCCTTCCGGATAACACTAAACGGAGGGCTGACGATCCGGAGGGTGGTATTTCCATGCAAAAAATGAATTCTCGTCGTCCAACAGGTTGCACAACAGGACGGACTGGAGGGCTGCAGAAAAGGGCAGGCCCACATTTAATGTGCAGCCCGTCGGCCCTCCCTGATATGCAGACCGCCGGACTGCCCTTTTGTACAGCCCGCCGGCCCGCCAAAAATTCATGTTTTTCAATTGGAAACATGGCCCTCCAGCCCGCCCTGCCCGTCGGCGGTCGGCCCTCGGTTTAGTGTTATACCTTCCTGCCTGGTTGAAAGAGGCAGAGCCGACGCGTCACACTTCCACCAAAGGGAGATTTTAATCAAAACTCGCTGGTGTAGCGTTTGCGACATCCTCCTCTAATGACTCGAAGTGTTTTAAAACTCGAACATTTAGTGAAAACAACAAAGTATGCTTTAGTTCCTGTGAGAAAACGTTTTATATTTTCGTCACATCAGCCTATTGCAACATTATCCTGAAAGGCGTTTCATGCCCGTAATTTCTGGCAAGTTTATAGGCTCTGAGCCCAAGTTCATGACTCAAACGACGTTTCACGGTAGATGTACTGGCATTTGTTCATGTGAGCAATTAATCCATTGACTAGTAACCTTTGGCTTAGAAACCCTGTGTAACTATTGAAAACTACCAATGTTCTTGATACTGACGTCGGCCTGATAAATCGCAGTCTTCCTGAACATCAGTTTTTCGAATATCTGCCTTTGTCAGTAGAAGACATCATGAAATTTAACAATTTTGACCTCTCCACAACTAAGTGATTATCCCCTCTTGTGCCCATGTTTTAAGCAGAAAAACCTGCGAAAGTGTGGTTCTTGTTGTTTTCAATAAATGCCGCTCCTTCAATAGCTCATTCTGAAAGATTGTGAGTGGAACGTTTGTTATATAATAACATTATTACAAAATAAAATACAATGTGACACAACGTTTCGGACAATGTTTAAAACGTACTGCAAAAAATCTCAACTTTTGGCAGGTGGTTTCAAACGTCTGAAAGCGACATTGCTAACATGAAATGACTCTGCAACAACTACTGTATGACCGGTCTACTTCATGATGACCTCGTTTCTGATTTTCTCCTTGACAAAAAATGTATAGACAATTCAGAGGCATTGCATGTGAAAAGTGCATGCTCAGTTTTCATTCCTGACGCATGCTTTTTGTAATTTTTTTGGTGTTATAAAGACAGGTGTCCAATGTCAAAGCTTTTTAGATGTGGGCCATTTGTTGGTAATAAAAGGGTTGGAATGAAACTTCCTCCGGAACCGATTCGACTGGAGATGATTGTTGCTTTTGCTAAATCTGAACTGAACCTCTTTCTCGAAAGAGCGGTGATGTCAGATGCAGAAATAAACCACTGCAGCAGTTGTAGATTTTTCGTCAAACGAAGATTTGCTAATGAATGAGCGTGATAATTCCAATAACATTTGAAGTTGGAGTAAACAAAAATATGCGAATGTTTACAGGAGGTCAAAAAGAATTGAAACTTTTGTGATATGAAAACTGAAAGTCCAATATTTAAAACTTGCAGGTAAGCACTAAATGGGATTTACTGCGTTTTTCAAACTAAACCACTTTCAGCAAAATTAGTTTAAATTGATGGATGCTACTGGAAGAATCCGGGAGAAATTTCCTTTTATTTAAGAAAACTTGTCTGCACCAGGCGCTTTTTTGCGGTTTGCAAATATATAAATTTTCGTTACAGATATTGCAAAATTTCACTTCTGCAAAATGAAATTCTAGCACGTGAGACACGGGTGAAATTTTGAATTAATTGTGCAAAATAACAAAATATCACCTCATGCAGTCAACAAGATTCATTACGATCATTTTTGCAAGCTAAATGAACTTCATTTCTGTGACAGGAAAACCATGCAAGCTTTATCCGTAATTGTCTCAAACTAGGAGGAAATACAGTACACGTGGAGTAAACGAAACGCAAATTTTTTTTGCAGCTTGTACTTGAGCACTTTTTGCAAACATTGTTTCAATCGTCTACGAGCGCTTCAAGCCCGCTTGGCACAAGAAAAACACGTTTTTGCAAGCAGCTGTTCATCCTTTGGAATGTTACAGTTAATTGTCTTCAAGTATCGAAAACCGTGCACAAAATGGATAGTTTGTTTTTTATCTCAACTTGAAAATTGGATTAACATTCGCTTGATGCAGTGAACTTTGTTGATGCGGTTTTCAGCTGCAACGACTGAGATCAGTAACATCATGGGAGAAATGAGACCAAATAAGCATCATACAACGGCGCTATTGTTGTATATGGCAGTGTCGTTTGTCGTCAATTATAGTTAACTCTGTTGCTTATTATATCGTGGACAACAATCCACAGCAGCCGTTTTGAAATTGGAGGCAAGCAACCCCCAGTGCGATTGTGCGATTACGAATGGGTCGCTGGCAACAAAATGGACGACTGCTGTGCGCCCTGAGTAAAAACTTGTCAGTTTGAAGATTAGGACGTCGAAGCAACTTCATTTCATGTTTCACTTCAAAAAAATCACCAAGCATGAATGTGATGATTGTCAGAATTCTACAGCAGATATCTTCAATAGTGAACTGGTTTTTCCCCTTTTTTTGAAAGCATCATATTCAAACTTGCGTTTGTTATATCCCATTGCGCTTACTTAGATTATATCTAAGGCATGATCGTTTACTACTGCAGGTTGATCTCTGCAGTGCGTAGAAGTGTCGCATCATGTGTTCTAGGCTTATGCCATTGTATTGAAACCCAGTGCAATCATAAGCTAATATAAAAGTGCCATAATGCGTTCACCGATACGAAAAGGTAAGGAGTATGAGTGACGTCACACCCAACATGGATTTATTCCATTCCTAATTTCTGAGTCGTTGACGAAGTGTTTTCTATGTCATAATAATTTAATCTCTAATCAAGTGACAGGGCGTGACAGGCTTTCTGAGCTTTGGTAAAATTCATCTCGATAATCAAGCAAAAATGCAAGATCTTAGCAATCACTTTGGACTAATATCAAAAAAAAGAAAGACCTTAGATACGATGTTTCCACATTTATCTTGAAATATAACAATTTTGATTACTTGTGTCCTGCAACGTTGACCTTGTCAAGGAATTTGTGTTTGCAAGAAATAATATCAACTAGTGTTAAGATGTGTTTGCCAAATTTTGAATTGATTTTATCACTTCCAGGCATTGGAGTACATTAACGTGAAAACAAAACTGTCTGGGTTCAAATACAAGTTCGCGTTGTATCTGCAAAATTTAGCTAAACAGAATCTTTTCCAATTCGCAACTTAGCAATGGCAATTCTGATAGGTGATTTATACATGAAAACAAACATTTTAGGAATTACAAGAAGACAAGGAAGTCAGATTTCAGAATCTATTTCAGTTGAAAATACCTTACTGGGTGATGGAGCCCATCAGTGACATTTATAATATAGAATTGTTGCGGAGGAATTTGCGGCATTGCAAAACGGTTTCAAAGTGAAACCGAAATTCTCTCTGCAGATCCTTATAAAAGAGTGTGGGATCGGGTCAACATTTCTACAAGTATTTTTCCAGTTCTTTCAGTACTTGGTGGAGTGTGTGTCAAGTACCGTGACAAACGTTCCAGACGGCAAAGGAAACAGTCTTGACATAGTCACACGGGAAACTCAAGACTGCTTCTGTACAAAATGACACCTGATATCAAGAGGCTAATGCATTATGCAACTGTACCAGTTTCAGCCGTCCTTTTTCGTATATTCGTTGTGAGGGCTGACATCACAAAATATTTTTTACTTAAGTGGATGGAAGGGGCGTTTGATAGAAAATGAGGGGTTCGTTGGGGCACTATGAGAGAAGAGTTTGAAAATCACTGGTCAAAACAGTTGTTTTTTACTATGATGCGCATGTTAAAATGACGTGATTTGTGTATCGAAACTCTTTTTTTGCAAACCTCCAGGCACATACCTTGTGAAATTAGAGTTTTATAGTAGTCCCTTATGTCAAACGTAACGTTCTCTTCACTTATTCTTATGCAATACGCATCCAAGAACCGTAGCCAGTAGTGGAAGGAGAAGCCGATCTTTATTATGTGAAGTTAAAGATATTGTTTTAACGAATAAAAGATTTGTTTGGTTTCGCCTTTTGCTTTAAAGATACATCATGCTTCAAAGATAAAACATTCGTTGGCCTTTTGATGCCGTGGTAGTCGTATAATTTAAATCCCTTATAAATCTCAAGCTTTCATTTCGCAAGCCTTTTCACATTTTTTGCATCGTCGACCATCGGAAAAGCTTTTCAACAAGAACAGCGTCAACACGAGCGCACATTCTGAAAGCAAAAATATCCCTTTTAAAGAGTAATTATACTAAGCATAACTGGTCAACTAGATTCTGGAAGATCTAAACAAGAAGTGCGAAAGCTTGTCCTTCTTTCGCAAAACAATCTTCTTCATCCGTCACCAGTGGCCTACGTGTGTAATAACTAGTTCAATTTTTTCTGATGTTTGTCGAGTAATACAAGGATCTATCAACCCCTACAACCTTACTCCCACTGAGTTCCGATCCACAGTTGAAAGGAACAAGTTCATAAAATCCTTTGTATACAAAAATAAACAAAATCATCTTCACCATTAAAGCGTATACTTACAAACTAACTTGCACCTACAGCTACAAACAAACTTTCACATTTGAAATGACTTGTATCTGAGTCCTAAAATGGGCACCGGCCCAGAGATCTGGTGAAGCTTAACAGTGGACTATACAAACGATGAAGAACACATGATGATCTTTGAGAATAATTAATAAAATGCGTTGAAACGGTATCTTCAATTTACATTGTCATTTATTTAGTTTATTACATTTTTATTGTGTTGGCTTATGACAACGTTGTAACAACAAAAAATTAACATGTTTTGTTAATTGTGACTACATACTGTTTTCAATGAGCATCTGCGAAAACTCTTTTTTCATATTTTTCGGTTGTTAAGGTTTCGTTTATACAAGTACAGCATGTTTTGTGCATATAATAAACAGGTTTGCGTTGCACATTTGCCCCTGATAATGAAATCGCTCATGCGTGCACGGGAGTTGAAATAAAACCTGCATTTCACGGTAGCCAATGAATGTACTTGAATAAAGCATGAAAAGATCTCTTGAAAACGTATTAAATAAATGTACAAGAAATATCATAATTTAAATGTCGCTTAATCTTTTGTTTTTTGGAACACTGGATATGCACGAACGAAATTCTAATATCATTGCTTGTGTTCTTAACAAAACAATAAGAAAAGATCATCTTTCTTTTTCTTGAGGATTACTCCCTCCCAAAGTCTTTTCCTCAAAATTTTGAAATCGGACCTGCTTTGTATTCTGCTGGTGAAACTTCAAATAGAACATATTAGTAAACATTTAAATAAACGTGACATCAATCATACCACATAGAAATCATTGTGATTTTAAACTTTTTGTAAAAAGTTTTTCATTGATATAAAACAAGTGAAACTGCATTTGATTTTCATTTGCATCCTGGGAACATGTTTCTCCATGTAACTGGTTCGAACTCAATTAAATGTAAGAACTTTTCTTTGCAGTAAGCGATGTGAACGAAATGCAGCGTAAGCCTAATAGTCAAAATATTGTGGTAAATTATTATCAGCTTTCCACAATATTCAAAATAGAGATTCACTTGACGTCATGGGAAAGCATTAAGCATTTGGAAAAATATTTCAAAAATCTTACTTAAGATTTTGGCCTTCACCGAAAAAATTCAAATGCCACAAATTACATACAAACGTTTCTTCTCATTCACACTCCAGATATGTTTACTTCCATCTTCTCGCGTATTGCTGTATCGCAGATTTTTTGTGAAGCATGAAGACCATACAAAGTAACTTCAAAATGTTGGAGAGTTGTGCGATGTTCAGCAGGTGTTTCAACTCTTTCTTGCGTAGCCGCCACTTTGTTTCCATACTTTATAGCGGTGAAGCTCATTCAGTTGTGTGTACCTTAGAACAAACAGAAATGAAGGCAGCTTACTTAGTATCTTCTGCAAAACGCTTCTCTTACGCCTAAGTGTATTTTCCTTTGTTTTTAATTTGCAGGAAATAGAAAAATATAAATTTTCTCTTTGTGTTTTAGCTCATTCTCGCTCTTCACCTTTCAATAACAAGTTTGTTTGAAACCGTAACTCTGTTTCGTGACTGCTAAATGCGGATAAGCGTTGCATGAACGTTATAAACTGAACCTCGTCAGTGGGGTCAAGATAGAGGTCAGGTTTTCTGCACGGGCTTTTGAACTCGGGGATTTCCGGGGTTTTCAAATGAAGAGAAAATTGTTTTCCCAGTTATACTGCACAGGTTGTAAATGCCGTGAAAGCTGCCGTGCTTCAACTTTATTCTAACATGAACAAAATTGAAACAATGTTTACTACAAAAAAACATGGCCTGAACGTGTCAAAGATGCGACAAAGATTTCGAGGAAGTCCCTTATATGGTTGTGTTGCAGTGTTACATATCAATTTACGAACGCGGTGAAGTAATTTTTGTGGTTTTCATGTTTGGCGAAGAATCAATGCAGAAGTAATTGCATGCTCTTTTATTCCATATACGGATCATCTCGTGGAAGAATGTTTTAGATTTATGTTGTCAAAAAGGCATGGCTGAAAGAGTTTGTTAAGACCAACTACAGCTTAACAAATACTTCGCAATCACAGCTTGCTTGTAGCTATATTTACCTTATGAACTTGCGCTTTTGGTGTTACACAAGCTATGAAAACACTAAGTTATGCCAGTGACATTTTGCACCATTTTAAACCCAGGAAAATCTTTATTCAACACATACTGACTTCCAATACGTAATATAACAGAAATGCCTTGAAATTAAACATTCATTTTTATCGATCAACTGGCTTACTTTTGTGCATTTTCCTTACGTTGACTTACGACCAAGTTGAAACGATAAAGAAATCAACACGTTTTCAAAACTTTTCCCAATCAAACCCATCGTACACATTAACCTGGTCGACAATCCTTTGTTGACGGTTCTAGCATACTTCCAAGATTTCTCCAAAATTTGCTGGAAGGTTAAAATTTTATCGGTAGTTAACCGGATGGGATGAAAACCATGCCGGGTTTCATTCGGTTTTGATTCAATTATTTCGCAGCATGATCAACTCTTGGAGATGATCAATTCTGTTTGCCAAACTTTCGGTTCTATCTCAGAAAACTAGACCACCTGACACATACGAGCCATCCAAGTAACTTCGGCCAATCACACCCTGAAATGGCAAAATAGACATTTATTTTTGTCCCCACAGCACATGAAACAGAATATGCAAATTTTGACGTGTTTTCCAAAAATGCCAAGAACTAGCGATTTTGTGTTCTGCTAATCAAAATGTGAAAAGTACTTATTAGTAAACATGAAATCTCTATATCATATGCACTAACGCAATATTGTCTGTTGTGCTCCAAAATGTCGACCAAGATAGAATAATTCAAATTCTAAACTTTTTCAATTCGTCATGTAACTTATTTAAATGCCAACGCTCTCCGTTGCAACTTGCGAGATGTAAACGAAATAAACCGTAGAGTCAAACTATTGACGTTTGCTAATGCAATCTTTTTACATTAACTGTTAGAGGTTTACTTAGTGAGGGAAACCATGAACCATTAGGAAAATGTTTCAGGCGTTTCATGCACGATTCTTGCTTGTGCAGAAAACAAAGTCCAATGTCACCAGTTATGCCAATATTTTGATGCAAAGGTAAAATATCATGTTTATCTGCTTGGTTTAGAGTTACAAGGTAGCAAATTGGACACATTCAACAACTACTTTCAGCTGCAAAAATAGCTACTGAAACATCAAGGCTTTTGTTTGAATCGATTTTGGCGACACTAAGAAATATATAAAAGCTTACGTAGTTAGACGACCAAGTATGGAATAAATCAGGACACGACATTTTCGGATTTGCAGCGAAACTTTGCGCATTCGCTCCTCCCACTCACATTGCAGATGAGGTTATTTCCACCCACTCTTGGATTTCTGCACCACTGACTCTTGTGAAGCATGCAAACAAGGCAGAATGACTTGTTCAGCGCATGCTTAAACTGTTGAGCACCTGCTTGAACTCTTCGTTGGGTCTGCTGTAATTTATGGCCATGCTTTAAGCTATAACAAAGAAATTCATTCAGTTGTGTGCATTGGAGCAACGGAAAATGAAGACAGGTTGCTTATTATCTGCATGAGTATGTTGCAGTATCATTTGTTTCATCTAGGTAGAAGGAAGTAATTGTCTTGAATGTTTTCAAAAATTGATTGAAAAAAATTTCAAAAAAATCTGCACAAAAAGATGGAAGAGTGAAAATGCATATTATTATTTAAAATGCATATTATTTTTTCAAACAAATCCTTTTTGCTTTAATTTGGCATCTTTTACATTGTGCGCTTTAATATAGATTTTTCCATTTATAAACATATAATTATAGTTTGAACTTGTTAGCATCACTTCGAAGTTCTAAATCACTGTGTCAGTTTCGAACTTAATAACATTTCGTCCACATCTGCATCGCCAACTCCATGTGCCAGTGTTTAAATTGAAACTGAAAAGTACCGCAAAAAATTGAGTATGTTCAGTGAGAACATTGGTGATGAAATCACAAACGCGATTAATCCAGACAAAATACTTCCTTTTATCTGAATACAATCGCACGGAAAACTAGACCACTCCGGATTTTTCACTCCAAATTGATTTAGACTCGTCATGACTCCTTTGTTTTATGTCATTTCCGTTTAATGTTCTAGGTATGTAGTTATTTTTAACTATCAAACACATGGAACACCACAAGGTTTCAAAAAATATGAACATTTTACTTCTTTCAATGATTGCTATGATTTCCTCTTTTTCTACCATAGGTGCCATTCTGCGAGGCATTCTGTCTATAAGATTCCAGCAGTAATCTGAAGTAAATTGTTGATTCTACACAGTTTTTATTCTTTCCTCTGTAATTCCATGCTGATGGGATGCTGAACGGGTGTTCGATTTTCATCACTTCTTACCAATTTTCTATGGTGTTCAAATCGGGACTGCTTCCTGGCCTATCCAGGACATAAACATTTTTCTCCTGAAGAAAATATTTAACTCGTTTTGACCTATGGCTTCAAGCGCCGTTGCGCATGAACACATTGCAATCATGTTACGCCATCCAAATATCTGACTTGTCTTTGAAAAGATCTAGATGTTCGGTCCCATTCGTGGTGGTACTTGTCTCGAGGAAATGCAGATTACATACCACCTGTACCATTTGAAGACATTACTCCCCAGACCATAATGCTAAGGGGGTGTTTCCCGGTCTGGACCATGTAACGATCTTCATATCTGGCACCACCTGGTCTTCATACGAACGCTTGCGAGGTGTGAACCGTTGCACAGTTGAGTTGACTCGTCGGAAAATAAAACTTTTTTCCACTTTTCAATGATCCAATCGAGGCGAGTTTTGCTAAGGCACACCTTTGGTTTTCATGAATAGTGTAAGCCAAGGTTTTCTGGCATGATCATAGACTCTGATCCAAGTTCATAACTCAAACGACTTTTTGTGGGTGATTTAGGCTACTGGCAATTGTTCATGTGAACAAAGCTAGGGGAATCTTTTTGTTGAGAAGTTTTGAGTAAGCGCTCTACCATCATATTTATCATGTGATCATCCCTTGANCAGTAGCCTTGGTTTACAAGCCCTGTGCAAGTTCTGAAAACTAACAGAATTCTTGATTCTTTCCAGATGAACTGCAGTTTTGCTGAAACGTTTGACAATTTTTCGCATATCTGCCTTTCTCATTACCCCTCTTCATGAAATGTAACAAAACTGTGTGATTACTTCTTTTGTTGGAGTTTTCAGAAGAAAAACTTGCGAATATTTTGAACATTATTGTTTCCAATAGATAGCTTATGCTGAAAGGTTGCAACAGAAACTTTTGCTGTATAAAAATGTTCTTGCTACACGAAATGCAATGTGACACAGAGTTTGGAACAATTTTAAAAACTCATTGCAAAATGTTACTTTTAGGCAGATGGTCTCAAACCTCTGAGAACGACATTTTTGTAATGCTTCAGCAAGATCCAAGACTGGTCTACTCCATGATGTCTTCATTTCTGATTTTCTCCTTTACAAAATTCAAAAGACAATTCAGTGGCAGTGCAAGTGAAAAATGCACGTTCAGTTCAGAACCGTCGCCAGAAAGTCTTCACCAGGGGGGCTTTACGTTTATGCAAGGGGCTTGACAATGTGAGGTGTTGATAAAATATACAAACTCCAGTGATTTATGGTGCTTCATATTTAAATTTAAGAGGGCTTGGAACTTACTTTGGGGGGGCTGAGCCCCTTAAAGCCCCCCATGGTTACGGGACGGGCTGAGTGTTCTTTCTAGCGCACGTTTCTGGCCATTTTTCAGAGCTATGGGAGAAAGTATTAAATGATCAAGTTTTGTAGACGTTGCCTTTGTCGGCATTGAAAGGTTTGGAATGAAACGTGCTCCGGAACCGGGTCGACTGAAAACATACGCTGCTTTTGGACTGAGACGTTACACATTACAGTTGCTTACCAATTGCTTTCCCAAACATGGACTGAATTTTATTCTTGAAAGAGCAGCTACTGTATTTGAGATACATAAACGGATCACTGCAGTATTCGTGGATTTTTTTTAAATGAAACGAAGGTGTTCACCACGTACCAGGCGTGATATTTCCGATGGAGTGCAAATCGAACATAATCAAACTGATGTGAGTTTTTGGAGTCGAAATACCGGTATTTAAAAATTATGATCGAAGAATTTGATAATATTTACGGTAGGACAAAAGGAATGAAACTTTTGTGATCTGAAAGCTGAAAGCAGATTGTTTAAATCTCACAGGCAAGTAATAAACGGGATTTACGTTATAAAATGCGATTTTTAATTCCGAGGCCATCACCAGTAAATTAATTTTATTTTTTTAAATTTGTAGAGGAAAGATTTTGATTAAATATTGTATTTTAATGTTCCAGAGATCATCTTTAGCATTTCCCCTTTACAGGATAAACCACGTTGAGCAAAATGTAGTGAAAATTTGAGGATGCTATTTGAAGAATCCTGGAGATATTTTGTTGTCTTAAGCAAACTTGTCTGCACTAGGGCTCTTTTTTATAGTTTGCAAATATTTTAATTTCTCGATACACATATTGCAAAATTTTACATCTGAAAAATCAAATCATGGCATGTGAGATACGGGTGAAATTTTTAATGAATTGTGCAAAATAATAAAACAGAGCATTGATTATGCAAACCAAATAAATTCATTGCGATCACCTTTGCAAGACAAATGAACGCATATCTGTGACAAGACAAATGCAAGCTTTATCCGCCGTTGTCTCAAACTAGAAGGAAATGCAGTACACTTGAATAGATGAAATCACAAAATGTGTTAAATGCTGATCCATAGAGTATTTCGTACAAACACTGGTTCCACAATCTGCGAGCGCTTCATGCCCATCTGGCACAAGAAAAGTTGTTGTCAAGTATCGCTCAGTTGCCTTCAAATATCGCAAACCGTGGAGAAATGTATTTTGTGTCCTACTTTAAATTGAAAATTGGATTAACATTCGCTTGAGATTTGCTGAGGGGGTTTTCCCGTTTTCCAGGTCACAGCTACATCAACTAAGATCAGTAGGGAGAAATGAGACCCAGCAACGTCATGGGAGAAATGAGACCCAGCAGATAAAAACAACGGCGCTATTGTGTAGATAGCCGTTTCGTTTCATGATATTTCACTTGGTTTGTTATCATGTAAGGGCTCAAGACTCTAATGCAGTGATTGGATTAGAGGGGGCTCAAGACTAAAGCAGTGATTGCCAAAGTGGAGATCAGCAAACCCAGTGGAATTGTGCGACAATGAATCGCGTTCTCTTGCAACAAAATTGCCAACCGCTATGCACTGAAGGTAAAACCTTATCACTTTGAAGATTAGGGCGACGAAGCAACTGCTCATCTTTCACTTCACCAAAACCACTAAGCGTGAAGATGATGATTGTCGGAATTATGCAGCAGATATCTTGAAGCGTAGGCTTAACTTATTTTCCCCTTTTTTTGTGAGCACCGTGTTCAAAATGGCGTTTGTCACATCACACTGCACTTTCTTAGTTTTTATCTGTGGCATAACTGCACGTAGAACTTCTCAGTGCTTGGGCGTATCGTGTTTTTTGTTCTAGGCCAATGGGGTTGCAATGAAACCCAGTGCAATTATAAGCTAATATAAAAGTGCAACAATGAGTTCACCGTTTGGAAAATGTAGGGAGTATAGGAGAAGTTACAGCCAACGTGGATTTATTCCATTCCCAATTTCTGAGTGGCTGTCGAAATGTTTGCTATGTAATAATGAAGTGATTTGTACTGAAGTGATAATAATTTAAGCTCTGATGAAGTGACAAGGCCTGTCAGATTTTCTGAGCTTTAGGAATATTCATACTGACAAGCAGGCAAAAATTCAACGTTTTCCCAATCACTTTGGAACAATTCCAAAAACGAAAGACCGTTGGTGCGGTGCTTGCAAACTTACCCCAGAAATATAATAATTTTGATTACTTGCGCCCTTCAATCTGTCGATCTTGACCTGGCAAATAAGTTATTATTACAAGAAACAATATCACATAGCGTTAAGATGTATTTGCCAAAATGTATGAACTGACCTTATCCCTTCAAGGCAATGGAGTATGTTTGATTAATGTGATAACGAAATTGCCTGGGTTCAAAACAAAGTTCGTGTTGCATCAGCGAAAATTTAGCTAAACATAATTTTTTCCAATTCGCAACTTTGCAAAAACTTGACACCAGTAACAGTGGCCATTCGGGATATATATCCGAAAAAAGAAGAGTTTGAGGAATTGCAAGAAGACAAGAAAATTCGATTCCAGATTCTATTTCAATTGGAAATACCTTACTAGGTAATGGAGCCATTCAGTGACATTTTCGAATGTAGAATTGTTGCGGGGGTTTTGTGGCATTGCAAAGCAGTTTCCAACTGAAACCGAAAGTCTGTCTACAGAACCATGTAAAAGATCGTGGGATCGGGTCAAAATTTTTATAATTTTTTTTCCAGATCCCACGTTTTGGAGTGTGTGTCAAGTGCCGTGACAGAGCTTCCAGACGGCAAAGGAAACCGTCTTTACATATTCAGACGGGACATTCAAGACTGTTTCTGTCCAGAAATGACTAAAAATGAAACCCGATATCAAAGGGTTGTAGTTATACCGGTCTGTGCGTTCTTTCAATGTATTTTCGTTTTGAGAGTTGGCATCATGAAATAAGTTTTACGTTCATGGATTGAAGAAGCGTTCGACAGAAAATGAGGGGTCCATTGGGGCACTATCGCAGAAGAGTTTGAAAACTCTGGTCCAAACTCTTGTTTTTCGACTGTGATATGCCAGTCACAATAACGTGATTTGTGTAACGAAACTCTTTTTTGCCAAACCTCCCAAACAACTTGTAAAATGTAGAGTTTTATAGTGGACCCTTTGTGAAAAGTTACGTTCTTTGAACTGATGCCTTTGCGATGCGCACTCAAGCGTAGCCAGTACAGGAAGGAAAAACTAACCTTAGTAAAGATAAAGATTTTGTTTTCACGAATAAAAGATTTAGAAGATACATATTTCGTTTCACCTTTTGCTTTCAAGAAATATCATGCTTCAAAGATACATATTTCATTGGTATTTTGTTGCTGTGTTAATCACAAATAATCTAAATGCCCTCTGAACCTGAAGCTTGCATTGAGCAAGTCGTTTTAGATTTTTTCATCATCGAACATCATAAAAGTTTTTCAATTTCAAAATTTTAACAGCATCGACACGAACGCACATTCTGAAAAAAATCTTGCTTTCGAAAAGCTGAATAACTCAAAGCATAACTTGTCCACTACATCCTGGTCTATCTAAGCAATTAGGAAGCCTGGCCACCTATCCCTCTTTAGCAAAACATCTCTTTGACCGTCACCAGTGGCATATGTATGTCATGCGTAGATGAGATTCTTCTGATGTTTGTCGAGCGATGTAAGAACCTGTCAACCGTTGCTCGGCTATCCCCATTCAGTTTCGGCCCACGGATGAACGTTCAGACAATCCGTTGCACACAAAAATAAGCAAAATCATCTTCACCATTAAAGCGTGAAGTTACACACTAACTTGAAACTGGCGCTTCAAACAAACTTACACATTTGAAATAATTTGTACCTTAATGCTCGTTGGGCAAACTTTCCAAAAATTAGTAACGTGATACAAGGAACGTAATATCGATCAACGGTCAAAGGTATGTAAGCATTAACTANCCAAAACTGCGAGCTGGNTTAATTTCAAGCAACTAGAACTATCGGGAAGCATCGTCAGACAAAGAGAAATTTGTCCTACTTGATCTCTGCTTTTACCCAATCNCCCCACGTGGATAGTTCATTTGTTTCGTTGCTGGTCTGTAATACGTAACTCCGCTCTTGCTTATAGAAATGAAGTATGGCCCCTTCTACGGCTTGCGAGCGTACCGCAGAAAAACAGACCACTGACTATGTTGTCCTTCACTGTCCAATCCATCGACCTCCACATAGAGTGCATGTTCTAACGATTCTGGAAAACGAGACATTCGAATGGCTGCTCAGTACCTGCCCAGAGATCTAGTGAGTCTTAGCAGTGGATTGAAAGAACTGCACAAACTATGAAGGACACGTGATGACCTTCGAGAAATATAATTGAAATACGTTGAAACGGTACCTGCAATTCGCGTTGTCACTTGTTTAATATATTATATTGATGCAATCTCTCCGGTGGCGTTGCGTTGATTGTGTGATTCACCACGAACGGGATGTGCGCGAAGAACAACAATATATGTGCGTGGCGCGAGCAAGCAATAAATAGAGAAATTGCGACGTATGATCTCTATTGTTGCTTGCTGCCACGGTGCGAAGCTTTGCGCACATGCCGCTCGGGATTTCCGATCGCGACAATATTAACATTACGTTAGCTTATGACTAAGTTAAAACAATCAAAGGTAACATTTTTTAGTCAATTGTGACTACCATACTGTTTTCAATAAGCATCTGAAGGAACTATTTTTGTCATTCACCACATCGCACCTGCACCTCCATCGAATTACATATGCACACTTCATATGCACAAGTAGATAGGAAAATGTCAGCGAAACAAAATGTTTGTTTGCGTATCTGAAAAAGATTTGGATTGCAGCTCTTGCAAAATGTTTCGTTTTCATCAATCGCTCAAAGAAAACATCATTAAAGGAAACACATAAGAAAAATTATTAAACACAATTAACATCTAAATTAAAAGGCGCTGCCTGGTTCAATCGCGACTACTGTACACATTCTGTCAAACCAGAAAAGATTTTTCTATTGTGTATTTCTTTTATATAAGTATATTTAGTGTATACATTGCACAGGTTTACATTGCATATTTACTCCTGATAATGTATCGCTCATGTGTGCATCGCAGTTGAGTTAAATATCTGCATTTCACAGAACGCAATCAACATAGTTAAAAGAAGTATAAAAAGCTGTCTGGAAAACATTAAACGAATGTAGAAAAATATGATAATGCTTAAACGTATGTTATTCTTTTTGTTTCAAAGCATTTGGAATGCAGGAAAGAAATTCTAATCAATAATGCTTGATTTCTCAGCAAATATAACTAAGAAAGATTATTTTTCTTGAGAATTGCTACATCCTAATTTTGTTTTCTAAAAATTTTAGCGTCGTACCAGTTGTGTGTTCCGCGAGTGAAACTGCAAATAGAACAAGTTTGTAAACATACAGTGGAAAGGAGGTGACATCATTCAACACTAAACAGAAATCGTTGTGCAGGCCCGCAACCAGAGGGGGGCTAATCGGGCAGGCAATTTCCCCCCCCCGAAATTTTCACAAACGTATGTATTTTGTAGACGTAGCAACAAGTTACTTAATTTTGCCCCCCCCCCGAAAATAACAGCTGTTTGCGGCTCTGTCGTTGTGCTTTTATTCTGTTAAAAGTATTATTCATTGATATCAAACATGCTGAACTACTGTAAATTTGACTTCATTTGCACTCTGGGAACATGTCTCTTCATGTAACTTATTTCAAACTTTAAATGTAAAAACTTTTCTTTGCAGTATGCGGAATGTAAAGGAAATGTAGTCCAAGCCAATTACAAAAAACATTGAAGTACACTATTATGAGTTTTCTATAAAATTTAAAGTCTTAGAGGTTTACTTCAAGGTATTAGGAAAGCATCAAGCATTTGGAAAAACATTTCAGAATTCTTACCTCAGATTCAGGCGAACACAGAAAAAAGTCAAATGCCACAAAGTATACCAACGTTTCCTCTAATCCACAGTACAGCTATGGTTGCTTCCATATCCTCGCGGATTGATGCATTGCAGATTTTTTTTAAGCATGAGGGCAATACAAAATAACGCAAACATGTTGGAGAGTTGTGTGATGTTCAGGAGGTTTTTCAACACTTTCTTGCGTCTCCGACTCTTTGTGGCTATACTTTGTATCGATTAAAATCATATAGTTGAGTGCAGGAAAAAGAAAAATAGCAGAAATTTTCCTTTGTGTTTCAGCCCATTTTCGCTCTTCACCTATCACCACCAAGTTTATTTGAAGCAATAACTCTGTTGCGAATAAGCGTTGCATGAACGGAAGAAACGAAACCGCTTAAGTGGGGTCAAGATAGAGCCCAGGTTTTCTGCACGGGCTTTTAATCTCGGGGATACCAAGTGTTTGCAAGTGAAACAAAATTGGTAGACTCACCCATGCTGTCTTTCTCAGTTATGCTGAACTAGGTTGTTAATGCCGTGAAGACTGCTATCCAACTTTATTTAACTGACACAAAATTGAAATAGTGCTTATCACGTAAAACATGTCCGTAACAAGCAGCATTGCTTTTTGTGCTTTTATTCCATATGCAGATAATCATGTGGGAGTAAGATTTGATCCATGTTGTCAAAGAAGCATGACTAAAACAACTATACGTTAAAAACTGTATATGTTGGCCACAGCAACAGATGCCCAAAGTTAATTCAATCCATCACATGAAAAGTTCTCCGATGTAATTTACGTTTGTAACATTGCTGAACAGCAAAATACCAAACAAATTTTTTCCACTATTTTCCTCAATGAATGTTCCAAATAAAAGGCCAAAAAAGACCTTTATGGACCGATTCAACAGATTCGCAACGCTTTCGTAAAGGTTTGTAGAAACTGACAAAATCATAAGTGTATCTAACCATCACAGAATCTTTCGAAGTAGCCTTCATGCAAACTATAAAAGATATCAGCTCCCCTGGATTCCCATAAAAGACAGAAACACACGCTGCAATGCAAGTCTGCAACAAGGTTTCAATCAGGTAGTCTCACGAGTATAAACGCATGTGAGTTCCAAAACCGCCATGGAAGCGGATGTGATCACGGAGCCGGATTGCCGGAATGGACTGAAGCGAAAATCTAATTATGAATAATAATCATCGGACCCTGAGCAGGTGTGAAATTTTCAGTTGTTACTTGAGCTGTGAAACGTGTTTGTTTTTTAATTAAGAATTGTTCTGACCGTCTAATTAGTACAGTAGATTGATTCCATTGCTTTCTTTCTTGGTTTTATTGGATTGTGAACGATTATGTGCAGGCTATTCTGAATTAGGGAAAGTGGACATAAAGTGTTACTGTGTCAGTTCCATTGCATGTGTCTGTCAGATTAAGAAAAACTTGTAAGTGAATGAGTAACTTGAAGTTTTGCTTCTTGTGGTGTGTCTTGTTTTTTAACAATTGTCGAACTTCAAAGCAGTGACATGATTACTTCTAACAACTACTTTGAACAGCGCAACATGACCGCTTGGAACATAAGCGCCTTCTGCTAGAAGTAATTTTTGCGAATTTAGTAAAAAGAAAAATTTCTATACATTTCCACGACAGCTGTCGACGGACAAAACAGGAAGCGAAACTTTCGGATTTGTGAATAGACTTTAGGCATTAGCTTCTTTTAAGCACATTCCAGATGTGGTTAATTCCATCTCCTTAAGTGTTGCTGCATCGTTGATTCTTTGTGAAGCATGCAAACCAGATAAGGTGACTTTGCCATGTTGGTGAGTTATGCAATGTTCAGCAGGTGATTGATGTTATGTTGCATCTGCAAGACTCTTTGGCCGTCCATTGCAATACATTCAATTTTACATACGCTGGAACAAAGTGAAATAAAGGCGGGTTGCTGAGTTATCTACCACATGTTTTATTTGGAACGAAATCAGCTTCCTGAAGTATTTGACGCTTTTTGCTGATAATATGCAAAAAGTCTCAAAAAGAAAATTTTGATACTTGCTTTCCAATACACCACATTTCAAATAAATTGATTAGTGCTGTAACAAGAAACTGCGCCTGTTTTGGTTATTTTTGTATTGTCTTCTGTCTTATTGGTAGTCACCACGAAACGGAAACGCCAAAAGATTATTCAGCAAAGACAAAGCTTTTGTGGCGGAAGTCTTAAGTACAAGTGAAGCGGGTCACAATGAAGACGAAGAAGGGTAGCATTAATACTATTATGTTTAGAAAGGTTCCTACTTGACAAGGTGTATTCGTCAGTGCGCTTGCGGAAAGGATTTCATAACTATTTTACCTTTATACACGAATACGTTTAGTTTAAACTTCGAATTCTAACTCTAAGATTTGGAATAATATGCAGTTTCCATGCTCTTATCATTTCACTCTCATCCGGCTCACTATGTAACCACATGCCAGCGCTTTAATCGAACATATTTTGATAAACTGCCCTAAATTAATTTTGGATGATCTGCCGGCATGAAACCAACTATTTGTGTAGGTAAGTTTTGCGGTGACACCCAATTTGCGCGCATTGTTATAATCAAAGAAGAGATTTTGTAGCATAAAATTGGGATAGACTTAACAGTTTCATCAACACTAAAAAAGCCTTCAAAAAACTATACATTTTTCTTTTGAGACGTTTCGGATTATTCTTAATCCATCTTCAGTTAAAAAATAAAGCAACACTTGGCAATGCTAGCAATTCAAAACCAAAAGACTGTGACGCAAGAAATAACAGTGTGACGCAAAAGACGTCAAATGCAAAACCAAGACCGCCAACCCCGTCAAATTCGCTAACAGTGAAAGCAGGACCAACAGGTATGCAGAAGGTGCTAAAACAAAACCGACATAAGATCGTAATTTATGTAAATAAGCCAAGACCAGCAGCAAAAGACTATTCACAGAGCACTGCAAACGAAGGATGCAAAAATTTTGTTTAACATTTTCAAGTTCATCAATCAGCACGATATGTCTACGTCAGCACCAACAGCAATGCACGCAATATGTATTAACATAAGAACTGAGTATCAACCACATAAAATC